>BNJU01002364.1_pt1 | contig 213723 bp, 270 predicted proteins | sample 8539281 | NCBI WGS metagenome assembly BNJU01 (sample SAMD00202456, study PRJDB9452) | human saliva metagenome | isolation source: human saliva | place: Japan
TGAATAAAGAATATCCAATTTTTATTAAAAGTGGAAATGGAAGTAAACTTTATGATGAGGATGGAAAATGAGTATGTAGATATGATAGGTTCCTGGGAGACCCTATGATTTTTAGGGACATAATTATCCGAAAAGTTTTGGAGGTTGTAAAGAAAGAGCTTGAAAAGGGGACTTCTTTTGGACTTCCCTACGAAAAAGGAAGTAGAACTGGCAGAACTTGTAAAGAACTGTTTTCCATCAATTGAAAAATTAAGATTGACTACTTCAGGGACAGAAGCTGACTATGGCAAGTGTGAGAGTTGCTCGTGCATTTACTGGGAAAAATAAGATTATAAAATTTGAAGGATGTTATCACGGACATTCAGATTCATTGCTGGTTAAGGCTGGATCAGGGCTTTTGACATTTGAGCATCAGGATAGTAACGGGATTACTGAGGGAGTTGTGAAAGATACGATAACATTGCCTTTTGGAGATTTTGATAAATTAAAGAAAACTTTGGAAAATGATAATGATATTGCATGTGTGATTATTGAGCCAATTCCAGCAAAATATGGGGCTTATTGAAACAGAAAAGGAATATTTGGAAAAAGTACGTGAAATCACGAAAAAGATATGGTGTTAATTTTTGACGAGGTAATTTCTGGATTTAGGGTTTCATTAGGTGGTGCTCAAAAAGTATTTGGAATTACACCTGATTTAACTGTTCTTGGAAAAATTATTGGTGGTGGCTATCCAGTTGGTGGATTTGGTGGAAAAAGAAATTATGAACTTAATTTCGCCAGTTGGTAATGTTTATCACGCTGGAACGCTTTTCGGGAATCCAATTTCAGTTGCTTTGCAGGGATAGAAACAATTTCGATTTTTGAAGGAAAATCCTCAAATTTATGAAAATGTAAATACGAAAATTTGGTAAATAAAATTAATGAATTAATAAAAATATGATATTCCAGCAAGCGTGAAACCATTTTGGAAGTCTATTTACAATATGCAAAGGAAAAAAAGTGAGAAACTTTAGAAGATGCAATGAATACAAATGATGAATTTTACAGCATATATTTTGATACAATGCTTGAAAATAGAGTAATTGTGCCACCTTCAAAAATATGAAGCACATTTTGTTTCTTATATTCACAATGATGAGGATGTGGAAAAAGTTGTTGAAGGTGTGGAAAAGACTTTTCAAAAATTGCTGAAAAAAATTAAAATAAATTTGTAAATAGAGGAATATATATGGAAATCATAAAAGAGTAAAAATTACAGGAGAAATTTTATTTGATACAATAAAAATAACGGCTTTAGATAGAAATAAAAATGAGGAAAAATGAACTGAATTCATTGTTAAAAACTCCCAAAAGGACTGGGAAAACTGGAAGAGCTGGCAATCAGGGCTTGAGGGAATGAGCGAAAAGTATAAACCTTGCAAAAATGGTGCTTGTAATAGCGCAGATAACGGTGTGGAAAGAGAAAAAGTCAGCAAATCCAAAAAGAGTAATAACGCAGTATGTAGTGGAAAGCAATGTTAAATGGCAAATCGTCAATTAATGCTCTCTCAATGGTTTATAATGCTGATGTGAAAGTGGTAGATCTGGAATTGATGAGAGTTCGGACATAGAAATAGATTTATCAGGAATTATTAACAGAAAAATTATGAAATCAGGTACTAATATATTGCTAAACAAGTCGCAATGGAGTATGAAAGATGCTGTGAAGGCTATAGAAACTGGGATTGAAATGGTTGACGAGTTTGCAAGGGACGGATACAATTTATTTGCAACTGGAGAAATAGGATTGGAAATACTACGACTAGTAGTGCTATTTTGAAAGTTCTGACAGAGTTTGTCGCTGGATGAGATTGTCGGTTACGGAAGCAGATCGATGATAAAACTTTGGAGCATAAGAAGAATGTCGTTAAAAAGCAGTTGAAGTGAATGGATTATCAAAAATTTTTGAAGAAAATATAAAGGAATGGAAAGAAAGAAAAATTTGAAAAATGAAAATAATAGATGTACTGGCAAAAGTTGGGGACTTGATATTGCTGGAATGGTGGGAACTTATCTAGGGATGTGCAAAAATCGTGTACCTGTTGTGATAGATGGTTTTATTTCAGCGATTTCTGCCCTGTTGCATATAAAATTTGTCCAAACTGCAGGGATTTTATGATTGCTTCCCACTTGAGCGAAGAGCCTGGAATGAAGTATATATGAAAGGAACTGGATTTAGAGCCAATGCTCTTTATGAATATGAAATTGGGGGAAGGTACTGGGGCTGTTATGATGTTCCCTGTGATTGAGGGAGCTTGTAGTATTACTGAAGTTGTAAGAAAAATATCTGATGTATATATACATTATTTGGAATATTTAAATTTTTAAATGTATCTAGTATTATGTCATAAATAAAAATATTTAAATGTTTTAACTGTCTTTCAAAATTGAAGGACAGTTTTTCGATATTAGGAATTTAAAAATAGTAATTCTATTTTAAAAACAAAAAGTAGAAAGAGTAAATTGGTTATAGTTGACTCATTAATTTTTACATATTTTTATTCTAGTTTTTAAGTGGATTGATTTGAATATAATTTATATAGTAAAACTGCTTTAAAAACTAAACTCAAAAAGTTATGACTATTTTACTCAAACCCTAAATTTATATAATTTTTAGAAGTTTAATTTTAGGTAGGTTTGAGTATATTTTCAAATATAGCAGATATTAGATTATCTAGAAGTATTTTTCTGAAAAATAATATTTTTATTAATAACATTAAATAGAAAATTAATATATTTTTAGAATTATTTTATATATATACAATACAATACAATACATATACGATACTAGAAATTAAATAAAATCATATAAATATTTACAAAAACTTTTTAACTATTAAATTTATATTTAGATTAAGTAATTATGACATCTGTTTTAATAAATATTTTAAAAAGTATAATTTTATTAAAAATAAAGGAACTTTTTAACTTTTTCAGTTATAAATTAATTTAAATTTTATAATTTTTCAAAAGTATAATGATAAAATTCAAAGAAAAATTGTTATCGAACAATAAAATTTTATTAAATTTGACATAAAAATTAAATATGATAATATTTAAACACTTATCAAAAATTATTGTTACAAAATGGAGGTAATTTAAAAATGAAAAACTATTATTATTAGGAGCATTAGTTATTAGTGCAAATACATTTCTGCTCACTTCAATTGTTGGTGGAGGACTTAATATTAATGCAGGAACAGCAATATCAGGTGCTACAAGCTGGAATTTGGGTACTGGAACCAATACAGTTACAGCAACTGGTGGAAGTACAATATCTGCGGGAAATAAATTTATAGTTCCAGCAGGAGGAACATTAAATATAGTAACAGATTCGGGAACTGTACAAACTTATACAGGACCAACAACGGTAACATTGACATCACCATTAAATGGAGGAGTGACATCGGCAACAATAGCATCAGTAGCTAGCACAGGGAGCGACTGCAACAACACCTGCTACGCCTACTACACCATCATCACCAACAACACCAGCGACACCATCAACTCCAGCGACACCAACAACACCAACAACGCCTGCTGCATCAACAACACCAACAACACCAGCGACTACAGGAACAATACCTACAGTTCAAGGTGCAAGATCAAGAGTTGACTATGATTTAACAAAAGTTGCAACAGCAAATAGCTTTAAGGATTTAGAACAAGCTAAAAAAGAAAATGGATTTAATTTAAATATCCAATATCTTGGTAATGCAGGATCGTATGATCAGGATTTCAAAATATAATTCTAAAACTAGTGGAGCAATTTTATCAGGAACAAAGAGATTTGGTAATTTTACATTAGGAGCAGGGAGTGGAGTTGAAAAATTCTACTGTAAAAATATAAAAATCATTTGATGGAGTAAAAGAAAAACTAGATTCTTACCAAGTATCATTAAGTGGAAAAATATGACTTTACAGACAATATAGATTTAGCATCAGCATTGACATATGGAAGTAATAAACATAAATATAATAATTATAACAATGTAAAATTTGACTCAAATGTTTTAGATTTCCAAACTAGACTAGGATATAAATTTAGAGACGACACAGACGAGAATACTTTACGTTAAACCTTATATTGGATTAGGGTAACAAAGTGTTAAGGAAGATGGATTTACTGCAGGAAATATAAGTTATGGAAGTAGCTAAAAAGAAGTAGTGGAAATGCTACAGCAGGAATTTATGGACAAAACTAAGGTTGGAGCTTTAGATTTATATGGAAATCTTGAATACGAACAAAAGATTTAGCAAAAATCTTATCATGAGTGAAAGAAAAATTTCTAGTAATGGTGTAGAAGTTGTAAGTTAGCTGGATTAGATTATGATCAAGGTGTATTTAATTTAGGACTTGGAGCTAAATACAATGTATCAGATAACTTTAACTTGTCAGCAGGTTATGAATTATATGACACAAAAAAATAGTGTATTTAAAAGTAGGTTTAGGATTACAATTCTAATAAATTGAAATACAAAAGTTGTTTTTCTTCTAACATTCATAAATAATATAAAACACTTAGGATAATAAATATCTTAGGTGTTTTTCTATATTTTTTATTGATTTAAATTTCGGTGAATACAGCGGAAGAAATAATAGAAAATGCCCTGCTCCCTGTATTTTTGTCTGTCTTGTGTATCCTAATTTTTCAGTGCCACTTCACGTATCCTTTCCACAGCCAAAAATCTTTTTGTTATTTCACAGATGTATTTATCTGCATTCTCTCGATTTTTCTTATATTCATCAAGTTTTTCAGGATTAGCACCTTAAATTTTCTTTTCCGTGTTCTGATGAAAGTTCTCCTGTTTCATTCTTAAGTTTTATCCATCCGTACAATCTGCTGGAACTTATGTTGAACTGAAATAATGTTTGTTTTTCCATTTTAGTAATAAAAATTTAAAATCTATAATCTTTCATATGCTATAAAGTTATTATTCCATATTTTTAGGTCGATTTTGTATAAGTTTCACTATAAAAATAAATTTTTTCGATTTATTTGTCTTTAAAAATTAATTCTTAAGAATTACTGAATTTAACGATATTATATGTAAAATTTTGATTTTTAATAATTGTGATACAATAAACGAAGAAATTTGCAATTAAACAAAAACAAAGAATTGATGAAAAAAAGGTAGGTGTAGAAATGAAAAACTATTAGTTTTTGTGGTAATTCTAACTAGTTTAATTTTTGGAGTGCAGGGATTTTCACAAATGAATTCTAAGGAATTTGAAAAAGTGATAGAGAAAGTGTCGGAAGAATATGATAAAGGGAAATAGACAGAAGGCAATATCAATGTTAAAAGAAGATATACAAAAATCCAACTAATGTCGTATTAAAAGCTGTATTGGGAATGTTGTATGATGACATGGGCAAAAAGAATGAAAGTGAAAAAGAATTAAATGAAGCGATAGAGATGCAGAAAAATATCCTTTTATAGCAGATGATGGGAAGAAATATGATATAAGGCTATTAACAGGGATAGTTTATATGGGAATGGAAGAATATGAAAAAGCATTAAAGTGGCTTAGTAAAATTGATAATAAAAATTTTGGAAAGCATAGATGAGATAGATTTTTATAATGGGTTATTTAAATTATAGATTGGAAAAATACAGAAGAAGCAAAAATATTTATTAAAATCCTACGTCAAGGATGAAGAAGGGATGTCACAAAATATTTTTAGGACAGATTTATCTTGCTGAAGGGAATCAGAAAGAGGCTAGAAAAATGGTTTTAGAATCCTCAGATAAAAGGAAATTCAGGAGGCCAAGCGAATCTAGGGATTTTGTACTATCAACAGAGATAAGAATACCGCATTAAAATGGCTAAAAATCTTTTGAAACAGCGAAAAAGCAAAAAGATCAAAAACAAATGAAAGATATACAGGAGATCATTAAAGAAGTTGAGGTAATAACTAACCTAGTAATATAAAAATAGAAAGAAGGATATTATGAAAATACTTGATTTTATTATTAGTAATTGCAAATTTGGGATTAGGAGTTCAAAGTTTTTCAGCGATGACGAAAGAGGAAAACAAAAATTAGAAAAACAGATAGATGATGCTTATGAGATAATAAAAATGGTAACTTTAATTACAAAATATGTAAATGAATTTCCAAATAATGCTGATTATTTAAATAGATTAGAGTTTTGTATACTAATCAAAATTATTCAGAGGCTGAAAAGTGGTATTTAAAAAGCCATAGAAAACAGTAACTTTACAGCAATTTCAAATATAGCATATTTATATTTTTGAAAAAGGAGACTATGAGAAATCAATAAAATATTATAAAAGAATATCAAAAAGTTAGTAGACAATCCTGATAACTATCTTTTGGATTGCGAGGGCATATTATGAAATGGAAGATTATAAAAATGCAAAAGAATGGTATTTAAAAGGTAACTAAATTTGAGAAAGATGGATTTTTCGGAAAAATAAATTGGGAGTTAATGTTTTGAAGAGGAAGGAAATCAGAAAGAGGCATTAAAAATGGTATCAGGCATCTGTTCAAAAGAGGGCTATCCGTGGGCATATTACAATCTTACGAACTTTTATGCTGGACTAGAGATTCTGAAACAGCCGAGAAATGGCTAAAAGGAATGGAGTAGCTAAGAAACAGATGATGAAGAATTAAAAATATTTTTAAAGAAGCATTGGATGTTATTCAAAAATCAAAATAGATTTTGTTTAATTTGAAATTGTAAAGATTAATAAAATATATAAGTCATATATATAATATATATTTTACAAAATGATTGATTTTTGATATAATAATTTCATACAGATAAATGAATCAAAAATTGAAAAACTGGAGAAATTATGTCATTATTAATTTTAGTCTTATCATTAGTACTGATTATTGAAATTTTAGAAAGATTAAAGTTGTACAAAATAGAAAAATACGTTGCCTTTAAAGTTTCTAACAATGATTTTGTTGTATCGGTAAATGATAGAGAAGTAATGAGCTAATTTTAGCTGGGAAATAATTGATAGAATTATATAGAATAATAAAAACTGTTATTGTTTTTTATAACTTTGAGGCGATTTATATACAATCGTCTTTATTTTTACTAGTAAAAATAAAAGTGTTCAATGAAATTTATAAAGAAAAATAAGTAAAAATTTTATAAAATATGTGATAAAATATAATCAAATAACTAAATGATTATTTTTGAAAAGTTTGTCTGATATTTTATAGATAAAAATAATAGGAAAAATCTTAAAAAGTGAGATTAACTATGTATGAGAAAAACAAATTTTAGGAGAGTGAAATCAATGACAATGAAAAAGGAAAAGAGGAAGAAGTAACAACTGACAGAGGAGGCTGAGAGCTCCACACAGATCGCTTTTTGAAAGGGCTAGGTTTACAAGTGAGGAAATGGATCGTCCAATTATTGGGATCACTAATTCATTTAATGAAATTATACCAGGGCATGTTCATTTGAAAAACTTGGTTCAGGCTGTGAAGGATGGTATAAGAATGGCTGGAGGAGTTCCAATGGAATTTAATACAATTGGAATTTGTGATGGACTTGCAATGAATCATATTGGGATGAAATTTTCACTGGTAACAAGAAACATAATTGCAGATTCGATTGAAGCAGTTGCAATGGCTACTCCGTTTGATGCGATTGTATTTATGCCAAACTGTGATAAGGTAGTGCCTGGAATGTTAATTGCAGCTGCAAGACTAAATATACCTTCAATATTTGTAAGTGGAGGAGCGATGCTTGCGGGAGTGTATAAAGGTAAGAAGATAGGGCTTAGTAATGTGTTTGAAGCAGTTGGACAATATGAAGCTGGATTAATAACTAAAAGAGAACTTAATTCTGTTGAAGAAATGGCATGTCCGACTTGCGGATCTTGTGCAGGAATGTATACAGCAAATACAATGAACTGTTTAACAGAAGCGCGGACTAGGGCTTCCAGGAAATGGAACTGTACCAGCGGTATTTTCAGAAAGAATACGGCTTGCTAAAAAAGCTGGGATGCAAATTATGGAAGTATTGAAAGCAGATGTCCGTCCAAAAGATATTTTGACAAGAGAAGCGTTTGAAAATGCAGTTGCAATGGATATAGCTCTGGAGGATCATCAAATACAGCCTCTGCACTTTGCCAGCGATAGCACATGAAGCAGGAATAAAATTGACATTGGAAGATTTAATGAAATTGCAAAAAAATAACTCCGCAATTGTGTAAATTATCGCCATCGGTGAATATTTTATAGAAGACTTGTACAGAGCAGGGTGGAGTATAGGAGTTATAGAAAGAATGCTTGAAAGAAATGGAAGATTGCATGAAAATACAAAAACTGTGCATTACGTACTCAAGGAGAACTTGCAAAGAAGCATTTATAAATGATGATGATGTAATCAAGCCTTGGGACAAACCAGCATATAAAACTGGTGGGAGTTGCAGTATTAAAAGGGAAACTTGGCACCGGACGGCATGGTTGTTGAAAGAAGGCAGTAGATCCCGGAAATGCTAAACATGCGGACCAGCAAAAGTATTTAATAGCGAGGAAGAAGCTGTAGAAAAAGCAATTGTTGGTGGAAAAAGTCGCAGCAGGAGATGTTGTAATGATTAGATATGAAGGACCAAAAGGTGGACCTGGAATGAGAGAAATGTTATCACCAACGCGATGATTGCTGGAATGGGACTTGACAAGGATGTTGCGTTAATTACAGACGGAAGATTTTTCAGGAGCGACAAGAGGAGCTTCAATTGGACATGTTTCGCCGAGCCGCTTCGGGTGGAAATATTGCTATAGTTCAAGATGAGATATTATTGAAATTGATATTCCAAGCAGAACAATAAATATAAAAATTTCGGATGAAGAAATTGAAGACAAGAAAAGCTAAATTGAGACCATTCAAAAATTGAAGTAAAAGGGTATTTGAGAAAATATGCAATGCACGTGTCTTCTGCAGATAGAGAGCTGATTGAGATATTGGACTAATGTGTATTTACACTGAGGAGAGAAGATAGAAATGGAACATGGTGGAGAAAGTAAAGGTTTTAAATATTGAGCTGACACAGGAAAATAAAATCGAAGTGAATGTGCTTATTCACAGCCAGTCAGCTATTTTAGAAAAATATAAAATTGGAAATGGATATTTTGAAACCAAATAGAGAAGGAGAATTTCCAACAGTGCTAGTTGTACAGGTGGCTCAGTTTGCACATAGCTACAAGGAAAATTATCTACAAAAGAATTGAAATTGCAAAGGCTGGTTGTGTGGTTGCAGTATGGAATATAGAACTATTCCTGATGGGTATTTCGCAATGTGGAAGATGCAAATCAGCAATCAGATTTTTGAAGGCTAATGCTGATGAGTATAGGATGAGACAAGGAAAAGAATAGCTATAATGGGTGATTCTGCTGGTGCGGATATCTTGTAGCAATGGCTGGAGCGACAAATGGAACGAGAGATTTTTGACAAAGGTGAAAATTTATCTGAAAATAGCGATATAAAGGCAGTTATCGATATTTATGGAGTAACAGACTTTGGAGAAGTGGATTTTGAAATTCGGATGATATTGATGAAGGTTACAGGGCACATATTATTATCAGTAGAGTATTTGGCTAAATGATGTAGAAATGATATAAAGTAACAAACGCAATATCATATATTTCCGACACGCCACCATTTCTATTGATGCACGGAGATACGACACTTTAGTCCCTCAATCCAGCATGAAAAACTTCATAAGGCATTAATTGAAAAGGATAGAATCAACAAGATATATAGTAACTGGGGCAGGACATTCCTGATGAATATTGGTTTCAGCGGAAATTATAAATATAATAGAGTTTTTAAATGAAAAGATAAAATGCTAATATTTAAATAAAAATAGATAATGTAGCCGCAATTTTTAAATTTGTGATTATAGTTAATGGGTATTTTTCTGTATTTTATTTCAAAATAAAATCGACATTTCTTTAACTCAATTCTACATTGTAATAGTAAAAAGAATAAGCAAAATTTCGTTAAAGGAAAAAGAACTGTTTGAGCTTTTTGGATATATGTTTTGAATGAAAATATAGTTGCTTTTATTAAAACTATTGAAATTCAAAAAGCGAGTTTTCTTTTTCTTTATGAAAAGTTTTACATCAAACAGGGATGTAAGGGCATGGGATTGATGCCCCTTACGTTAATATGTAAATAAAAATATTATATAAAAATAGATATTTAAAATAAATATTTTTGAAGAAGGTGAAGAGATTGCATAAACTTTATGATTTTATGGAAGCAAGAGAGAGATTAAGTACTGTGATAACAAAAACTAAATTGATTCACAGTTCAGTGTTCTCGAAAGAAACTGGAAATGATGTTTATATTAAGCCTGAAAATTTACAAAAGAACAGGTTCGTTTAAAATTAGAGCATATAACAAGATTGCAAAATTGACAGAAGAGGAGAAAAGAAAGGGAGTTATTGCTTCATCAGCAGGGAATCATGCTCAGGGTGTGGCTCTTGCAGCTCAAAAACTAGGAATTAAGGCAGTTATTGTAATGCCTAAATACACACCGCTTATAAAAGTGGAAGCAACTCGTCAATATGGTGCTGAAGTTATTTTAGCAGGGGAAGAATACGATGATGCCTATAATTATGCGAGAGAATTGCAGGAGAAGGAAGGGTATGTGTTTATTCATCCGTTTAATGATGATGATGTTGTGGAAGGACAGGGAACAGTGCACTTGAGTGTTAGAAGAATTACCTGATGCTGATATAATTCTTGTGCCACTTGGAGGTGGAGGACTAATTTCGGAATTGCACTTGCAGCAAAACTGAAAAATCCTATGATAAAAATAATCGGTGTGGAGCCAGAAGGGCAGCTTCAGCAATTGCGGCTCTAAAAATGGAGATGTTGTGGAACTGCCTGAAACAAATACAGTGCTGGATGGAGACAGCAGTTAGAAAAATTGGAGAATTGAATTTTGATTACATAAAAATTATGGACGATATAATTACAATTTCAGATTATGAACTTATGAGTCTTTTTCTTTGCTAGTTGAAAAACATCAAAATTGTTGCAGAAAATGCAGAGTCCTTTCAGTGTTTGCAGCACTTGAAAAATTAATGAAAAAGGGAAAAGATTGTATCGACATTTCAGTGGAGGGAAATCATGATGTGTGACTATTTCTTCTATGATAAATAAAGGGCTGGGCTGTAGAGGAAGGAATATTTTAGATTTTCGGTTGACTTTGCCTGATAAAACCAGGACGGCTGGTTACTGTATCCTCAAAATCTTTGTCTGAGACAAAATGCAAAATGTTATAAGGCTAGTGACTGTAATCAGTTTAAAAATCTTAATAGATTTCACGATGTGGAACTCAGGTAACAGTGAAAACAAATGGTGAGGAGCATATTCAAAATAAGAAGTTTAATAAAAAGGATATGTAGTTAAAAGATTGAATTCGCAGGAGATAGAGATAAAAAGTTAAATAGTATGCAATTAAAAATTTATTAAACATTCAATATTTAAATGGGAAAACACTGTTAGGAATATTATAAATCAAGAAATTTGAAATTATCGAAAAATTAATAAAATCAAAAAGAAAAGGTGGTTGAAAAATGAAATGGTAACGAAATGATAAATGGTGCAAGAATGCTATTGGAATGCCTTCATAGAGTGGGCGTAACTGATATGTTTGGGTATCCTGGTGGAGCAGTATACCAATTATGATGAAATTTACAGCTTTGGTAAAATTAAACATTATTTTGCAAGACATGAGCAAAGGTTCAGTGCATGCAGCAGATGGATATGCGACGAGTTTCTGGAAAAAGTGGGGTTGTCTTGCTACTCGGGACCTGGAGCAACAAATTTGGTTACAGGGATTATGACTGCACATATGGATTCTGGTACCATTACTGGCGATAACAGGACAGGTGAAGCAACTTGCTTTGGTAGAGATGCTTTTCAGGAAACTGATATTGTAGGAATTACTGTTCCAATAACAAAAGGAAATTATCTGGTGCAAAAATATTAAAGATATTCCAAGAATCATAAAAAGAGGCTTATTTGCATAGCTTCGATAGGAAGACCAGGACCCTGTACTGGTGGATATACCAAACGATATTCAGCAACAGGAAATATCTTATGATGAATTTAATAAGCTGTTTGACAAGGAAGTACAGCTGGAAGGATAGAGGCCGACTTATAGTTGGGCATCCTGTACAGATAAAAGAGCTTTATCATTGATAAAAAAGCTAAAAACCGTTAATTATAGCGGGAGCAGGTGTGCATGAAATCTGGAGCTTCAAAGGAACTTTTTAGAGCTGGCAAAATAAAATGGATATTCGAGTAACTACAACTCTTTTTAGGACTTGGGAGCGTTCCCTAAAATCATGATTATCACTTGAATGCTTGGAATGCATGGGACTGTTCCAGCAGAAATTATGTGCCACAGACGAGGCAGATTTGGTAATTGCGCTGGGATAAGATTTGATGATACGAGATCGCAGGAAATCCAGAGCAAATTTTGTGAACGTGCGAAAAATAATACATATAGATATTGATCCTGCAAATCGATAAAAATAAAAAGGCTGATGTGCCGATAGTTGGAGATTTGAAAAACGTACTTTCTGAAATCAATAAGGAATTAGAGCCACAGGATCGCAAAGAATGGACAAATAAAGTAAAAAGAATGGAAAAAGAATATCCATTGGCACATAGAGATGTTGGTAAGGATAAATTGCTTCCGCAGGAAGTATTAAAGGCAATTAACGATATTCTGGATGGGGATACAATCGTTGTAACAGATGTTGGACAGCATCAAATGTGGGCTGCACAATATATGACTTATAAAAATGCAAATAGCATTGTAACTTCAGGTGGAGCTGGAACAATGGGATTTGGAGTGCCAGCAGCAATTGGAGCTCAAGTTGGGGCGAAGATATAGAAGTTGTGTTAATCGTCTGGAGATGGTGGTTTTCAAATGACGCTTGAAGAAATTATGATGATTAGACAGTATAACTCTGCCAGTAAAAATAGTAATGTATAAATAATTCATTCTTGGGAATGGTTAGACAATGGCAGGAATTATTTAAAGATAGAAGATATTCTTTTGTTGATTTGGAATGTAATCTGATTTTGTAAAATTACTGATGCGTATGGGATAAAAATCGGAAAGACTGAAGACAAAAGGCAGATTTAGAAAATAAATTAAAAAGATACTGATTTTATCAGATGAAGGTGTGATACTGGATTGTATCGTTGAAAAGGAAGAAAAATGTGTTTCAATGATACCAGCAGGAAAAACTGTAAGTCAAATGATAGGTAAGAAAGGGGTGCTGGAAAAATGATTAAGGAGCATGAAATATTAATAATTACAAAAATACAAGTGGAATTGTATCAAGAATAATGTCTATGTTTAATAGAAGAGGATATTCGGTAAACAAGATGACTGCTGGAGTTACAAACAAGCCAGAGCTATGCGAGTTGAACTCTTGAGTTGATGGTGACGACAAGGCATTAAATCAGATTCAAAAACAAGTTTATAAAATCGTTGACGTTGTGAAAAGTAAAGATTTTCCCAGTCAGAAGGAGTTACAAGACGTGAACTTATGCTTATAAAGTAAAAATCTGACGCTCAAACAAGAACTCAAATCGTTCAAAGTGCAGATATTTATCGTGAAAAGTGCTGGATGTGGGCACCAAAACTCGCTTAGCAATAGAACTTACAGGAAATGTGAAAAATTACGTGGATTTGTGGAAATGATGAAAAGTTACAGATACTGGAAATGCCTTAAAACAGAGTTGTAGCAATGAGTAGAGGCGAAAAATGTATTTTTAAAATAGTACAGAAAGGAAGTAATAAAATGAAATGTAAGCCAGCATTGGGAAAAGAGAAAAATATAGAAAAATGCACGTTTTGTATCAGTTTATGGAGAGATCTGATTGGTGGCTAAATCCTCAAAAGATGAGTATATCTTGGATGGGATGTGGAGATGGAGTAATGACTAAGAGAAAATCACTGAACTATGGGTGCAAGAGTTTTTGAGGACTTGATGAAGTCAGAAATTTGTTGAGGGCGACAAGAAAGTGGAGTTGAGGCCAGTGCAGGAGATGCACAGAATGATGAAGTTGAAAATGAGTTTGATCGATTTTTCCAATGCGGCGTACATTGGATGACTAATCCGAGAAAGTGATGGAAGGAGTAGCTCGAGCCTTGAAAAAGGTGGACGTTTTGTAGCCGAGACGGTTGTGAAAAGAGAACGTGGAAAAATAGAAAATGCTATCTTTTGAAACCAGAAAAACATAACCTGAAAGCTAAAATGCTGGTTTTTCCAACTCGGAAGAAAACGAAATTACTGAAAAATATGGATTAAAAGTCAAAAGATGATAAGCTTTCCACGTCCTCACTTTTAGCTTCCAACAGGGATAAAGGATGGCTGCAAACTTTTCAGCACCTGCTCTTGAAACGTTCCGGTGGAAAATGCATGAAAAACTGATTGATGAAATAACAGAAAAAGTTGAAAAAGAACTGGAAAAGAAATGAAAAATGGACAAATTTTGGCGGATTATGTAAGATTGAGATTTGAGGCTGTGAAAGAATAAATTTTATTTTTAAGGAAAGATAAAGTAAAACAGAATATTGAAAGAATGTAATATATGAAAATTAATCTTGATTTCTTTGTTGTCTATTGGTTAATTCATGCGTTCCACTTGTTGAGGATTTCTTGCTTGGAAAACAACGTATCCTGTTTTTGGTGAAAAATAATAAATGGGATAGAGTATAGTGGAATTTATACTATTACTAAAGAAAGAGTATAAAAGAGGTGTTTGTCAGCAATGGATGATATAAAAATAGAAAATAGTGGATCAGCGGCGCTCAGGATGTTTTTCCTGAGAATACAGAACTAATGTTTAATGATCATGAACAAAACATATGGTATATAAAAGATTTGAAAACAGGTTATGGAATTCCTGTTATAATGGATTTTAGTGTACAAAGGATGAATATGGGAATACTAAACTATATTTGGTGTAGAGGTCTTGACAAAAATGAACTTTCAGAAAACGGAGTAGATAGGAAACTATAGGTTTATGAATTGGAGAAAATATTGCGGATAAAATTAGAAAAACAAGTCCAAAAAGATTTTCACAAACGAGTTGTAAAAAGTGATTTTGAATCAGTTAAATAAATTGATGAAATAACTAGAAAAAGTTGAAAAAGAACTGAGAAAGAAATGAAGATGGACAAATTATAGCTGATTATGTGAGATTGAGATTTGAGGCTGTGAAAGGAATAGATAATTTGAAAGGAAGATGAATTTGAAAAACTATAGGATTAATAGGAGGAATGAGCTGGGAAAGCACAGTAACTTATTATAAAAATAATAAATGAAACTGTGAAAGAAAAAAATTAGGTGGACTTCATTCGGCTAAATGTATATTATACAGTATTGACTTTCAGGAAATAGAAGAATGTCAGGCAAATGGTAACTGGGAAAAAAAGTGGAGAAATTTTGGGAGAGGCTGCTAATAATCTTGAAAAAAAGCGGGAGCAGACTTTATAGTTATTTGCACCAATACAATGCACAAGGTTATTAACCAGATTAAAGAAAAAATCTCCATTCCAATATTGCATATCGCCGAAATGACAGCAGAAAAGATATTAGAAAAAGGATTAAAAAATATAGCATTGCTTGGAACTAAATATACAATGGAACAGGATTTTTTTATAAATCGAAACTTATTGAAAAAAAGGGATAAATGTTATAATTCCTGATAAAAAAATGATATAGAAATTATAAATAAAGTAATATATGACGAACTTTGTCTTGGAACTATCAATTCTAATTCAAAAAAAGAAATTTTTTTAGAAATTGTTGATAAACTTAGAAGTAAAGGGGCAGAGGGTATAATACTAGGATGTACTGAAATAGGGCTTCTTATAAAAAATGAGGATACTGATGTTCCATTGTTTGATACAGCGGTTATTCATGCAGAAGAGGCGGCGATTTATTCCATAAAATAAAAATAAAATGAAAAGTATTATCTATAAGGAGGAGACAATGAAAAAACATATTAAAATATTTGATACGACACTAAGAGATGGAGAACAGACACCAAGAGTTAATCTTAACGCACAGGAAAAATTGAGAATTGCAAAACAGCTTGAGAGTCTTGGAGTGGATATAATTGAAGCTGGGTTTGCTGTGGCTTCGCCTGGGGATTTTGAAGCGGTTAAGATGATTTCGGAAAATGTAAAGAATTCAACAGTCTGTAGTTTATCAAGAGCTGTGAGAAAGGATATTGAGGCAGCGGGAAAAGCTTTAGAAGGTGCGGCAAAACCTAGAATTCATACGTTTATTGCGACTTCACCTATTCACAGGGAATTTAAGTTGAAAATGACAAAAGAGCAAATTCTTGAAAGAGTAAAAGAAATGGTGGAACTTGCAAAATCATTTGTTGATGATGTTGAATTTTCTTCGGAAGATGCGACTAGAACGGAAAAAGAATTTTTGGTGGAAGTATATGAAACAGCTATAAAAGCTGGAGCGACTACACTTAATGTACCTGATACTGTAGGTTACAGAACTCCAAATGAAATGTTTGAACTTATAACTTATTTGAGAAAAAATGTAAAAGGAATTGAAAATGTGGATATTTCTGTGCATTGTCACGATGACTTGGGACTTTCGGTTGCAAATTCGGTTGCAGCGATTCAAGCTGGAGCGACACAGATTGAATGTACGATAAATGGACTTGGCGAAAGAGCTGGAAATACTTCACTTGAGGAAATTGCGATGATCTTGAAAACAAGAAAAGACTTATTTGAAGAATATTACACAAACATTGACTCAAAACAAATTTATCCGACAAGTAAATTAGTAAGTCTTTTGACAGGGGTTACAACACAGCCAAATAAGGCAATCGTTGGAGCAAATGCTTTTGCACATGAGTCAGGAATCCATCAACACGGAGTTTTAGCAAATCCTGAAACTTACGAAATTATGAGTCCTGAATCTGTAGGAAGAAATCCAGATAGCTTAGTACTTGGAAAACATTCTGGAAAACACGCTTTTGTACAAAAATTGGAATCTTTAGGATTTGATCATGTTGGAAGTGACAGAGTAGAAGAATTATTCGCACAATTTAAAAAATTAGCAGATAAGAAAAAATATGTTTTAGATGAAGATATTATCGCATTAGTTGCTGGAGATGCAGCAAAAATTGAAGGAAGAATCAAATTAACTCACTTTGAAATTTCAAGACAGGAAGGTAAAAAACCAAAAGCTACAGTTACAATCGACTTGGATGGAGAAAAATTGGTTAAAGAAGCTCTTGGAGATGGGCCAGTTGATGCAGCTTACAATGCAGTAAACTTAGCAGTGAGCGACACTTTTGTTTTAGAAGAATATAAATTGGAAGCGATTACAGGAGATACGGATGCACAGGCACAAGTAGTTGTGATTATCGAGAAAAATGGAAACAGATTTATTGGTAGAGGACAAAGTACAGATGTAGTTGAAGCTAGTATTAAGGCTTATATTAATGGAATAAATAGATTATATAGTAATTAAATAGAAAATATTGGAGGATAAAAAGATATGATAATGATGCAGTATAAAAGTAAAACTTCCAAATGATTTTTGATATGAACAATATTAGAAAAAAAGAGTGCAAGAAAATGGATTTAAAACAGATGGATTTGAAGATTTATTTTTTTAAAGCCTATCTAATCTCTGAGGAAAATAAAGAATATTCGCCATTATACTTTTGGAAAGATAACAAAGGAATGAATAAATTCATATTTGATGGTTTCTATGATAATATTTTTAAATTCTTTTGGCTGGCAGACTATAAATATTGGAATACCATTGTTGCAAGAGTTTAATGAAAACTTTTCTAAAAGCAAAATATTTATTGGAAATAGAGAACGAAACAAAACTGATGGAAAAAAATGAAAAGAATGGAATTTTTCTATATCAGATGATAAAATTGTTGGAAAAAGCATTAGTATATAACCCTGAAAATTGGAAACAGACAGAGTATTATTTTTTTTGAAGATGCTCCTAAAGAAGTAGAAAAATTCAAAAAGTGTACGAAGTTTTGCATATTTCTCAATAAATTAAGATGAGAGTAATAGATTTTACCGTAATCAAAATTGATTTTGGAAAGATAAAAATGGAAATAGATTTATTGGTAGAGGGCAAAAGTACAGATGTAGTGGAAGCTAGTATAAAGGCTTATATTAACGGTATAAATAGACTTTATAATAAATAATTTTTAAAAGGGAGGGATTTTGATGGAGATATCAAATAATTACATTAATGAAATAAAGACAATACTTAAAAAAATGCTAGACAAAAAGCATATACCGCTGTAAATTCAGCTATGGTGGAAGCATATTGGGAAATTGGAAGAAGAATTGTAGAAGAAGAGCAGAACGGGAAAGAAAGAGCTGAATATGGGAAAGAAATATTACAAAATTTATCTAAGGAACTTACAGAAGAATTTGGAAAAGGATATAGCTATAGAACATTAAGAGAAATAAGACAATTCTATCTTATGTTTTTCAGATTTTGAAAAAAATGGCGAACAGTGTCCGCCAAATTGACATGGTCTCATTTTCAAAAAGTTTTAAGAGTTTCCGATGAGAAAGCTAGAATATTTTATTTGACGGAAGCAGCAGAAAATATGTGGTCTGTAAGAACTTTGGATAGGAATATATCTACACTTTACTATAATCGTATTGTTGCAAGTATTGATAAAAAAATTGTCGAAAATGAAATGAAAGAGAAGACAAAAAAACTACAAGCAGAAGAATTTATAAAAAAATCCAGTAGTTTTGGAGTTTCTAGATTTACCAACAAATATGTCTTATACAGAAAATGAATTAGAAAAAGCATTAACAGACGATATTCAAAAATTTATGATGGAACTTGGAAAAGGTTTTGCATTTGTGGAAAGACAGCAGCATATTCGTACAGAAAAATTCAGATTTTTTTATATTGATTTGGTATTTTATAATTATATTTTTGAAATGTTTTTGTTATAGTAGAGTTAAAAACAGGAAAAATTAACACATCAGGATATTGGACAACTTGATATGTATGTAAGAATGTATGATGACTTAAAAAAACAGGAAAATGATAATCCAACAATAGGGACTCTTCTTTGTACAGATACAGATAGTACTGTTATAAAATATTCAGTCTTGAATGATAATAAAAAAATCTTTTTGCAAGTAAATATGTAAATTATCTTCCTAGTGAAGAAGAATTGATAAATGAAATTGAAAGACAAAAAAATATTGTTTGAAAATAAATAATGAAGTGGATATGTAGAAATGAAAAAGATAAAAATATTGGTTTTTAATGATGGGAATTCTTTTATTAATTCCTATTTTAGCGTTAATTTATGCACATTATGAGTTTTATTTCTGGAGTAGGAGGAGCTGTGAAAGGAGTGTTTATCAGATTTTTTTGCAAAGCCTGAAATTGCGGTGTTTACTTTGAAAAAGAAGTTGAGATAGAAATTAAATAATATTTTTGGTTAAAAAGAAAAAAATTGTAAATTTCAGATGACTCTAAATAAATATTTTTTTAGATTTTATAGAAATTATTTACAGAAAGAAGGAATTTTTAAAATGAAAAACAATAGTTTTTGCACATCCATGGAATGGAAGTTTTAACAAGGCAATTTTTAGATAAAGTAGTGGAAAAAAACTTGATGAAACAAAAGAAAAAAATATACAATTATAGATTTGAATAAGGATGGATTTAATCCTGTGATGACTGAAAAAGATTTGGAATTGTATTCGCAAGGAAAAAGTGCTGATCCTTTAGTTTTGAAATATCAGGAAATTTTGAAAAATACGGATGAATTAATATTAATTTTTCCGATTTGGTGGATGTCGTTACCTGCGATATTAAAAAGGATTTTTTTGGATAAAGTTATGTTGAGAGGATTTGCTTATGAAAGTGGGAAATATGGAATAAAAAGGACTTTTTACCAATAAAAATCAGCTAAAAATGATTACAACGGCTGAAGCACCAAGGTTTTTATTAAATATAATGGGGTTTGGAATGACGATGAGAAAGGCGAATCTTGGTGGAGTCGGAATAAAAAATACAAAATGGATTCATTATAGTTTAAGAGCAAAAGGAAAAGATGAAGATAGAAAGAAATTTCTTGAAAAAGTTGAGGGAATTTGTTGGGAATTAAGAAGAAAAAGTAGAAAATACTCTTATTTAAAAGCAAATAAAAAAACAAGGAGTTTTTATATTATGAAAAAAAGAAATTGTATAAATCAGTAAAAGATAGAAAACTTACAGGCGTATGCGGAGGAATTGAAGAATATTTTGATATTGATTCAAGTATTGTGAATAGTATGGCTTGTTTTTGATTTTTTTGTGTAGGAATGGGTCTACTGGCTTATATTATTTGTGTGATAGTTCTATTCTAATGAATAAAATATTTTTTTGAAATTATTAAATAGTTAAATAAAAAAATTATGTGGAGAATGAAAAATGAAAAAAAGTATTTTTTTGGTTATCCTACTTGTTGTTTTTTTAATATTTTTTTGACATTATTTTAGCGATTATAAGGTTTAATAATAATATTTATAATAGTATTTACGAATTTTTTTATAAATCTGAATATAAAAAAATGAGTGGATTTTTAGAAAGATTATTTTCATTAATAGAGATTATTTTTTTATTATAATTTGTTTAACTTTTGCTTACTTAATTTCAAAAAAATAAGAGTCAGTAAAAAGTTTGTTAATTCCACCATTAGTTATAATGGTGATAAAAAGTAATAATATTTTTTTGCATATTTGGATTTTTATGTCGATTCCCTGAAACAGAGGATGCACGGGAACAGGAGGATTCCTTTTATATCTTATACTATTCAGCTTTGGAGCGTATATAGAATACTAAATTTATACTTTTATTTAGGATTATTGTTCAACTTATTTAGAAGGAGAAAGAATGAGAAAAATAATTCTTAGTAGTTCATATTTTTCTTTATCTGCTTTGTTTTAATATTCTTGTATCAAGTTTATTGTTTTGGTTGGAGAATCGGTTTAGAAATTTAGAAATTGGTGGAGATGCGTATTTTGGAATAGGTTATCTTGTGTTGATTTTGCTTAATATATTTTTATCATATTTTTATGCAAAAAGTGAGAATAGGGAAAAAGTCCTTGATAAGTTTGACAATAGTTGGAATAGTAATCAAAAATATTGATATTTTTAGTATGGGTATAGAGTATATTTTCAGACTCATCGCTTGGAGATGATAAGGCAGGAATATTCATCATATTTATTGTTTTATGGCTATTTTTGTTTATGTGAGGTTCATTGGATGCAATATTTCTTATAGGGTTAGGGGTAGAATTTACTAATAAGGAGAAAAATGGAAGGAAAAAGTTGGATTCTTAAGATTTTATGTGTTTTTAGGATTAATTATAGTGTTTTGGTGTATTCGCATTATGAATATCGGAATATAAAGATTAAAAAACAATTGAGATAAAGTCTAGAGTTTGCCAAAAAGAGTTTGACGGAAAAAGAGTGCTGTTGTAGCTGATTTTCAGTATGATACGATGGCACGGTATAATAAAAAACAGCAGAAAAAGGCGATTGAGCTGATTAATGCACAGAAAAAGGATATGATGCTGAGGGAGATTATGCGACTTGGGAGAAAAATATTCCTAAGTTTTTATGAGGATGCGAAGGATATAAAGGATTCCGGAACTTGGAGTATATGCGATTTATGGGAATCATGAGTATCCAGGAGCAGAAAAACGGCTGAAAATATGAAAAACTTGGATTTAATCTGCTCGTAAATGAAAAATAGGAAAATAACAATAAATAATGAAAATATATATATTGCTGGAGTAACAGACTTGTGGCATGGAAAGCCTGATGCGAAAAAGGCTCTTGAAGGGACTAAAAAGGAGGACTTTGTATTATTTTTGACTCATAATCCTGAATATTTTGAGGAAATGACAGAAGATGAGTAGGAAAAGGCAGATATTACACTTGCTGGACATACTCACGGCGGACAGGTTACTTTCTTTTGGAAAAATTATCATGTCAGCGATAAAGGATAAGAAGAAATATGGATATGGAATGAAAGGAATATAATGGTCATAAAATATACATTACTTCAGGATTAGGAGGAGCTTTTCTTGGAAATGTTTATTAGATTTTGCACAGCCTGAGATTGTGATTTTGAGCTGAAGAAAATTTAGATTTAGAAAGAGAGAAGAAATGGGAATATTTGATTTTTAAAAAGAATAAGGAAGAAGAAATTCCTTTAAGGATAGCTAAAGATTTTCTTTTCATTCAGTTGTTGGAAAAAATGGGGATGGAATTGCACGAAAAATTGTTGAGTATTTTGGAGATAAAGTGGAAGAAGCAGTTGATACGCATAAAAATTTCATGGAAGAAGATGTTCTTTCATATTTTGAAGGGAGAAGATTCTTGAGAGAGAGTTTCCAATACAAGAATGGACACGAATTTTTAAAATAAAATTAAAAAGATGGTACAGAAATCAATGGGGAAATTGATGATAGTGAAATGGCTGCAAAATATGGCGCTGGGCTTGCCGAACATTTTTCAGATGTGAATATAAAGATGAAAATTTGAAGCAGATGTTATTGACTCAAATTGCATTTTCAATTGCAGAACAAAATTAACGGCAACTTTTGATTTTTACAAAAGTGGGAAAAAGAAAAACGAAAAGATAAAACTATTGGATTTTATTTTGGAGCAGGAAAAAGTTTTGATGGTTATTCGTTATTTAGTCAGAAACTCTATATTCGCTCGATAAAAAGTATTTGTTTCAGAAAAGATAGGAACAGAATTTGAAGAGTTTACGCCGTTTATTCTAAAGAATTGATTGGTAATTTTTGAAAATGACAGATGAAGATAATGCTAGAATGGCTAGAAGTATTGAAAAATAAAAGGCTGATGATTACCATATCTTGAGAATATGCATGCAAGCATTTCGGAGGCGAGGGCTGTTATTCCTGATAAAGAATTGATTATAAAAAGAGCGGCTGCAATGCAGATGACAGGAATTGCATCAGAACTTTATAATGAAATGCAGGAAAATGCTAGAAAAATCAAAGAGTTTTTGGAAATATTTGAAAAACAACACGGAATTAAAGAAGTTTTGACTAATGAAGAAAAATTATCTTGAAAAATATACAGATGATGTAAGAATAAATTCAGAATATAATTGCGTTATGAATGTCCACCAGTACTAGCTATGGGCTTTATCATTACAAGAATTAACGATCTGAATACAATTTGTGATGTTAAGGGAACAATAGAATATTTCATGGAAAATGATTTAGAAACGTTGATGAATAAAAGCAGAATTACGTTCAAAAAGATGAAATAATGGATATGCTTGATTATTTGTACAGACTTAACTGGAGTGCAGTGGAACTGAGAATACGTCCTGAAAAATCATAATAATAAGAAATTCTTTATGATGAAAGTATTATTCATTTCAGAAGATTGGCACTGGAATGGCTTGACAGCCTGAAAAAGTATTGAGGATGCTGAAACGGAGATGCATACTTAGAAAATTTATTATAAACTTTTTGAAACACAGAATACGAATGTTATTATTGAAAAATAAGATAAGTGTGAAATTCGGAAAGGAGTTAAATTGATGAGAAAAAAATATAAGTGGAAATTCTCCGTGGGAGGACATTGTAGGATATTCTAGAGCAGTAAGGAGAGGAAATATTTTTTTGAAATAGCAGGAACAACAGCCTGTCAAGGATGGAAAGCCTTATGCAGTAGGAAATGCCTATGAACAGACAAAATATATTCTTGAAAATATAAAAAAAGATTCTTGAAAAAGGAAGGATTGGGGTTAAAAAAATGTTATTAGAACAAGAATGTTTGTTACAGATATTTCAAAATGGGAAGAATACGGAAAAAGCACATGGAGAATTTTTTTAGGGACATTAAACCAGTTGCAACAATGGTAGAGGTGTCTTCATTAATTGATAAGGAATTGATGATAGAAATAGAAGTAAGTGCAGTTGCTGATTAAGAAATAAATAGAAAAGTTATAAATCTCAAAAATTAGAGAGAAAAATAAAACAATTGAAAAGGAAAAATTTTATGATAACTAAAAACAGTATTTTTCAGTTTTAGGAATTTTAGCAATATTTATGATCTGTCTAATCTGCACACATTATGAATATACACAGCTCAAGTGAGAACAATAGAAATTGTTTCAAAAAGGATATTCGCAAGAATTTGATGGAAGAAGATTGTCTTTGCGGCAGATTTTCAGCTGAGATACTTATGCGAGATTTAATCAGAAGCAGCTTGACAGGATTATTGATTTGATAAACAAGCAGGAAAAAGGATATTATAATGCGGTGGTGACTATACTAACTGGACTGGTAAAGATTCCACGATTTTACAAAGGAATGGAAAAGTTGGAAAAAGCCTAAATATGGAATTTATGCAGTTTTGGGAAATGCATGATTATAATTTGTGGAAAAATATGGCTGGACTTAAAAGCCTTGGGTACAAGAGTGCTGGTAAATGAAAATGACAAAATAACAGTAAATATCAGATATCTACATTTCAACAGTTGATGATTTACTAAAAGGAAACCTGATGCACAGAAGCGCCTAATGGTATAGAGGACTTTTAATATCTTCATCACATAATCCTGATTATTTTGGAAGAAATGACAAATGAACAGAAAGAAAAGATCGATATGACTTTGGCAGGCATACTCACGGTGGGCAGATAACATTGTTTCGGCTTGATATTATGGGCAGAAATTAAGCATCCTTGGAAATACGGATAGGATTGAAGGAATATGATGGACATAAAAATTTATACTACTTCAGGTGTTGGTGATGGGAGCTATTTGAAAATGTTCATAGATTTTTGCACAGCCTGAAATTATGGTGCTAAAATTGAGATTTAAATACTACTGGAAAATCAAATAAATAAAGGACTATAATAGTTTGTTGATGCTGATTGATCGATTATGAATAGGATGAATAAATAATGGAAAATTTTAATAACAGAGCAAGTTCAGGAATTGGTAAAAATTGGCATTAGCAAATAAAAGTAAAAAGATGTATTTGCAAGCAGATCTTTGATAAACTAGATTTATTAGAACTGGAAGATCCATAATTGGATGTATTTGTATAGAATATGATTTAACAGATATAGATAATTTAAGAAAATGTTGTTGAAAAAGCTGTGATGTTGATTTGGTTGATTAATTGTGCTAGTTTTGGAAAGAAATTTATAGATTTTTGAAATTAAGTGATAGGAAGATTTGGATACTGTAGAAATGTGAATTTTTGTTTCTCCATTAATCTTTAAACATTTTCAGATTTTGCAAAAAGAAAGGAATTATTTTAAAGCAAATGTATGTTCGACAGGTGCTTTTATATCAGCATCCGTATATGGCAGTTTATAGTTCGACAAAATCTGCATTATTGCATTATTCTTTTGGCATTGAGATGAGGAATTGTCGCATAAAAACAAAGATGTGAGAGTTTGTATCAGTTTGTCGACCCAACGGCAACTAATGATAAATACAGAAAAAGTAGAGTTCTCAAAATTTATGATGAGTTCGGAAGAGACAACAAAAATTATAAAAGCGATGGAAAAAGAAGAAGATTTTCCATTGTCGGCTTTGGAATGATAGAGTGTCCATGTTTTTAATAAATTTATTGCCAATTTTCGTTACAGCTAAGGTTAGAGTTAGTCTTTGAGGTGATTAAATGACAGTATTGTTTAATGATTGATATTGGCGTAATCATCTGCTCATTTAAAATTAATATTTTCTTTTTGTTTTACTTTTAAAAGAATAAATAGTACGACAAATAAGATAGATGAGAACAACACAGTAGTTCACCTATTTTGTCTGGAGATATAAGATTGGAAGATGAGTTGTCTGCAAATATACTACATGACATGAATTTGTTTGCTGATAAAAGGATTCTTTAGCAGACAGACAGTTGAAAATATTTTAAAAATAAAATTATTCTAGCAGAGTAGAAGTCTGTTACAGATGATGTTCCGCATATAGCATACCCAAAGTATTTAAATTATCGCAAGCTATAAAGAAAATAAAACAGAATATGACGGTAATTTTAGATGATGATGCAGTTATTGACAGACTCGATGAATTAAGCATCTATGGAAAAAGATAAGACGGAATGGATAGTAACTGGGATTCCTTATAATTATAATATTGAAACTTCTATTAAAATTAATCTCGGCTTTATAAATTCTAATTCTATTTTTCATACTTTCTATGTCTTTTAAAGGAAAAATAGACTATAAAACGGAATGTATATTTTAAGGACTGATATAAAAATATTCTGCTTTTTGAAGAGATAAAATATTGGCTATGTGATGATTTGGCATTGCAACTTTATTGCTTCAAAATATAAAAAGTAAACATTATACAGTGCTACCTTTTTGTGCACGTGAGGAAATACTATTGTCTAAATTTTTGAAAATATATTCTTCATGAAAAGATGAGCTATTTAGCAATGTTCTATGAAAATGCTTCTCATTAAATTTATTTTATTATGTGTCTGACCTTACCAGCTATTCTATTGCCTTTAAGTTTTTATAGGAATAAATTATTTTATCATGATAATAGCACTATTTATAGGAAAAAGGTTGGATTGTTCCATATAGTGAGATTATTTATTATCAGTCAGAAAAATACAAAAGAAAGTAATTCTCATAGGGCTGATGAATCGCCGTATGAGTTATAGTGAATCTTTTATTGCCTTTTATGCTGGTTTATACTCTTTTAACACCAGCCCTGTGATTATATGGAGAAATATTAGAGTTAAAGATGGGAAAATGCCATTATGAAGTTTAACGATCTATTTCAGAAAAGCTGGAAAGTCTTGATGTTTCAAAAACTAAAAGAAAGATAAAATTGTCTTTTTATAAGTGGAGCAGTAAATCTTGAAAACAGCTGCTTAGCACAAGATTTGAGATTTTAAAATATGAAAGCAATTTATTTGCAAAAATTATAAGTCAAATTTTCCATATAATGAAAGACTTTGAACATGGTCGAGTAGGAAGAAATTAGTATTTCTTAAAGCAAGTTTATCAAATATAGTTTTATTACGCACTCTTTTTAATATTGAACAGGAAATTTTTTGAGGCATTTAGAGCCTGTTAAGCATTTAAAAGATGTGATAGTTATTTCTTTAAAGCTCAAGCAAATGTTTGGAATAAATTTATGGATTTAGTAAAGTATAATAATAGAGAATATTACGATGTTTGCTTTGGACATCATGCGAAGGTTATGGAAACTTGAAAAATACAGTACAGTTATTAAGGAAGTTTAGATATTTTACAGCTGGCTTTCTGAGTCTCAGGTGACAGAATTGTAAATTGTGGACATTTGAATATTTTAAGGATGAAAGGTCATAATTATGAATACTTACAGGAAAAATTGGTGCAGTTGTTGCTCACGCCTTTGGTCATCTCTATCCAGCTTTAAGTTAGTCTCTCCTCTATTAAAGGAAAAGGGACAAATATAATATCTGTAGTTATACAGGTTGTCAAAAAGAGGTTGCAAAGAAACTTGGATTTCCTAAAAGTTTTCCCAGAGATAAACGCTATCTTCTGGAAAAATATCTGATACAGATAAAACAGACCAATCTTCGGATTATGTATAAGCAATTTAAAGAAAATATGGGACTTATGCGCGAAATTAAATAGAGAAATGGAAGATCTAAAGAAAGCCTGCATAGTTATATGATTTTACAGCCGTTCCAGCAGGATTTGTGGCATTAATATTCCTTTGGATTCAAGCATTCCGACACCATTTGCAATAAGCAGGACAACAACTCCTTCTTATATGGGACTATATCCGAGAGATAATTTTTATTCAAACTAAGAGATAGTATATCAAGAAACATTGTCAGAAATTTCTAAAAAGAATGGTTTGTTTTATTTTTAAAAATCAATTAAGACAAATTTAACTTCCACTCTTTGTACAATGGAAAAGGATGAGAAAAATATTTCATTCTCCATATTCGATATTAGGGTTGTAGCAGCATAGAAAGTAGGGTCAGATGATTTTCAAGTCAATCTGGACGAGCCCGTGACTGTTCGTCCCTAAAAATAGTGTGCAATTTGAAAATACATTTGACTCGTATTTTTAACTTAACGGAACGCATCTGAAAATGGGCTAAAAATTCAATAATTGAGTTGGCAAAGGAACTTTCAGTCTATCCTGAATTTCTGTTCGTAGTCTCATTGGGAGATTGACTTTAGAAAAAAGATAAGGACTATATAAAGGAAAATAATTTACATTTCACCATTATTTAGATTATGATGGAATTTTCAAGATGAGATTATGTTATTCATCATGGTGGAGCAGGAATCTGTTCACTGTATAAAAGATATAACAAAGCCTACTGTTATTGTTCTATGATTATGACCAAGTTTGATTATACAGTAAGGCTGATTTGAGCTAGAAATTGAATACCAGCTAAATTAAAATCAAGAAATCGTTTTCGAAGCTTTGAAAATGCTAAAAGAGAAGAATGGAACAATTTGAAAAATTATCATTTAATAATTATTTACCAAGTGAAATATTGTTGAAAAGAAATTGAGCAGGCTGTTAAAAGGAGGATAGCGATGAAGGTTTTAATTACAGGGCTACTGGTTTCTAGGAAAATATATAGTTGAAGAATTAAAAATAATGGTTATCAGGTTTATGCATTGGAAGAAAATGAGAAAGATTGGCAAAGACTTTGATTGACAGTAACGTTGAGTTTTTAAGAGATATAGGAAAAATAAGGAAGATTTGCTAGGAGCCTTGCAAGGATGCAGTGCAGTAATTCACGCTGCAGCATTATCTGAGTTCAGATCAAAATGGAACAATTTTATAAGGTAAATGCTAGGAACTCGAAATATTGTTGAAATTTTGTGAGGAAATAGGACTTAAAATTAGTTTTTGTTTTCATCTCAAGACATATATACTTTAGGGCAAAGGATCAGACTGGATGTTAGGAAAATGAGGCTCCCAGGAAAATAACTCTTAATTTTTATATAAAAATTATGGCAGAAAATATAATTAGAATTCCAAGCTAAATTATATGATAATCTGATCACGTGGATTATTTGGGAATTGGAGATACAAAGCATGATTCGACACTGAGCTCAATTTAAATAGTAGGGATACCTCTTGCTGATGAAAACAAAAAGTCGATGTAACGTGTTGAGAAAATGTTGCCTATGCTTTTAAGGCTGGCACTACTAGAAAGAGTTATTCACAGTGGAATTTACAATATAACAAACGATGAGCCGATAGAATTTAAGGAAATTTTGACATTGTTCTTTAACGAGATGGGAACAGAAGGTAAATATTTAAAATGGAACCTACAATGTCATTTTAATTCTAGTTTCAATTTTAGAAAAGTTTATAAACTCGGAATTGAGAAAAAGAGCCTCTTACCAGATATGCGCGATGATATTTATGAGATACAGCCGACTTTGAATATTGACAAGGCAAAAGAATTAGGATATTATCCAAATAGTCTATCATGAAGGAGTAAAATATATTAAGCACATCAGAGGAAAATGATGAAAAAGTTGAATATTTTGCCTGTGGCTATTAACAAATGATTTAAAGAAGGTTTTTAAAAGGTTTTGGTAAGACATAGTTGATTTTTATGCGAGTGTTTTTGATAGTGCAAAAAGGATGGGCTATCATGCTTTATGATACTAGTTATTCATGATATTTTTAAAAATAATTTAAATATTTATAGATTTCTAATCCGATAACCTTAGAAGATACAAATTGATTATCCAACTCGAGAGAAAAAGTATAGAAGAAATAAAATATATAATTGTCACACATGCACTCATCATAGTCGATTGGAAATGTGCAAACTCTAATTTAATATTAACTGGACTTTGTTATATATGGTTTTAAGTCAAAAAGATAATTTTCTGATTTTTAATGAACTTCTGCGATGATTTTGAAAATAGATTGACATTGATAGGAAAGGAAAATTATAAGAAAAACAAGTTATTTTCATATAAAAGATAGTTTTGATTTGATTTTTCTGATTCATCTATGCTATGGTCGAGATAGACGGACATACAAAAGGTCAGGCATGTGTATATATGCCTGAATTAAAATTGTTTATTGGTGCTGATGCTGCTGACCAGAATATCGCCATATACAGATAAAATGAAAATGGCTTGCTAGAAAAAGTACAGAATAACTTTGAGGATTATCGCAGGAGTGATTTTTGAAAAATTGATAAAGAGATATTTGTGTTGTCGTCATATAACAAAGAAAAGATAAAAGGATAGTGACTTGAAAAATATTTAAAATTATATCAAGTTTTATAAAAATAAGATATTTTAATAAATGAGGATTCACGAGATAAACTTTGGAAATATCAAAAAACGGGTAAATAAACGCTTAAAATTTCTAAAAGAAAAATTCCACACTTTTCAAAACTCACGAAATTCCAAGAATTTTGTTATGAACAAAGCATTTATGATGGAAAATTTTGATGAACTTAATACTTTTAGGAGTAAAAGGATGAAGCAATGGAAATTGGCCATAAATAGTGAGAAATTTTAATCAGAAATACAAAGAGATTTCAGTGAGCTGTCTTCTGGAACTTCAGGACATAGAGGAATGTTTATTACCTACCTGAAGAGCAAGAGCATATAGGCAGGAACAATTTTGGCTAAAATGCTGCCTACAAAAATAGTATTCTTGGACATAGAATAAATTTTTCCTAAGAGCAAACGACATGATCACCGATCTATAAATTTCTCCTTTTTAATAAGTTTGGAATATTTTGATACTTTTAAAGATATGACCGGACATATTGAGAGGTTGAATGAATACAATCCAACTTTATTGTTGCTCCACCCTCCTTATTATTAATACTGGCTAAAAAGATAGAGGCAGAGTTAAAACTTTTGTGGTTGTTTCAGTTACAGAAATTTTGGAGAAACCTGACGAGGATATATATTAAAAAGCAGTTTAATTTAGCGTAATTCATCAGATTTATCAGGCGACACAGGTTTTTAGCCTGTACTTGAAATACGGACATCTTCATTTGAATGAAGATTTCATTGACAGGAAAATATATAGATGCAGATTTTATCCACATTACAGATTTCCAGGAGCAAAGTCAGCCTTTTGTGAATTACTATTTGAATGATATTCTGGTTGAATCAGAAGAAGACCATGTGAGTGCGGTTCTGTTTTACAGAAATTGAAAAGATTGAAGGGCGTTCAGATGATATTTTCAGGTTTATAAATCAACTTTGATAAAGAGTACTGTATTTCCGGATTTTATTAGAAGAACAATACTTTTGCTGAAAATATAAGAGAATATCAGGTTTTTCAAATGACTAGCAATTTATGGAGATTGCAATTTGAGATATAAATAATGAACAAGAGGTTAGTAAGAAAAGAGTTTGATAAGTTGTTCAATTCTTTAGATATAGATATGAGAAATTAGATCCATAGATTATAAAAGCAGATAGCACATAAAAAGAATAATAAGAAAGTTATAGAATGAGATTCAATTTAAAGGATATGGAATAGAATTACCCAAAATGACAGTTGAACTTAAAAGGACAAATTCTGTTATAGAGATAAAGTGAGGTGAAAGCCAAATTTCTCTTGCTGTTTCCTGCCTGTGAAAAAGCGTTAAAATGCAAATATAACAATTAATGATATTGATTGCATAGTTTCAACAGTGCTGTTTGGAATACAGCCCTATACCATGACAGCAGCCTAATTCATGATAGCAGGGACTCTCAATTCCAGCTCTTGATATAGACACTACCTGTACAAGTTTATAATCATGCACTGGATACCATGTCATACCTTGTAGAAGCAGGAAGATATGAAAGAGTACTGATAGTTTCCTGCGATGTAGCTTCGAAAAGCCTTAAATCAAAACAAAGGAAAGTTTCAGCTAGTGATGTATATGGTCAGATTTGAAAAAGATTGAAAAGGAAAATAGGAGTTATTGATGCAATACAGAAAACATGGGTCAGAAGGACATCTTTCAACTGAAATTCGAGAGGTTTAAGCAATTTCATCCCAAAATGTTCTGAAAATGACAAAAGAGAGAGGTATGTTCGATATGAACGGAAAACAGTCATTGTCACTTTCAAGAGCAAAATTCTAGATTAATGAAAGAAATTTTCTAAAATAATGGAATGAAAGTCTCAGATATAGATGTGACAGTTCCCATCAGGCTAGCATTTGCAATGCCTCTTATGCTAAAAATTAGAATAGAAAAGATAAATTTTTAGACAGGAAGTCAAGGAATTTGAAATATAGTATCAGCATCTGTTCCTATAACATTAGTTCATGGACTGGAAAACGGAAGAAGTAAAAGCGGCAACACAATATTGCTTATTGGAACAGCGGCTGGACTACTACGAAAATATGATGACTAATTATAGTATAGCTATAATTAATAATAATTTTAAGTTTGGAATTTTATGAGTTAAAATAAAAGAAAGTAAATTAAAAACTTGGAAGAGGTATAGAGAAATGGAAGAGAAAGAAACAAAGATTTTAGCAAAGATATTTTTAATAAAAATAGAGTATCAAGAAACAACTAAAAAGAAAATGATGGTTGCAGATGCTTCGGTCAATGCTTCAAAAGAAATAAAAATAACGGATAGCAAAATTGAAGGGATTCCGTACATTCCAAAAAGGAAAAATTCCAACAAATTCAAAAGGACAACAATTTATGTTCCTTTGCACAAATAAATTGTGAAGATTTGAAGGGCTTGAAGATTTCCCGCAGGAAGGAATTTTGCAGTTTTGGATTTAGGAGAGTGATCATTTTGGAAAAGATTTTGATAATCCAACAAATCGTGATGGCTTTGAAGTAATTTATTATGAAAAATTGAAGATTACTTATTCGGAAGATGAGTTTAAGGAAATGTACAATCCTTTATAAATTTGATTTAAAGTATATGGAAACTTTAATAGCAAGTGAACCTTGTAAAATGAAATTTTCTTTGGAAAAACAGAAAGAAAGTTTTTAATTATGAACTTTTAGATAACTTGTTTAAAGAAGTACTGGAAGAAGAAAGTTTAGGATTTAATGAAAAGATAAATTATACGAAGAAGTAGAAAAATTATACGATGACGAATTCTATGAAGAAATTGTTGAGACAAAATGCAATGGATTTCTATTTTACTCAATGGGGAACCAAGAGATGATAAGCAGATGAAAGAGTACGATACATCATTGTTTCAAATTGATGAGTGGAAAAGAAGTTATGATTGGTGATAGTGGGGTAATGCACTTTTCTTTATTAATCGTGAAAAATTGAAAACAAAAGATTTTTTTCAGATGTTTTTTTATCATTGGGATTGTTATTGATTTTTATTGGGTAGACAGAAAATAGAAAGTTGGAGAAAATGGATATAAAAATATAAATTATGAATATTTTTAGATTTATCAGTAAGAATGATATATCATTCAAATGCCATTGAAGGAAATACATTGACATTGGAATGAGACGGCTACAATTATTTTGGATAGCACAATACCAGGTAGCAAGAGTGTTCAGTGAAGTTTTTGAAGTTTTGAATCATAAAAGGGCGATTGACTATATGATAAGTGAACTTGAAAATGATAAAAACTTGATATTTACGTGATAAAAGAGTATAAATAAGGAAATTTTGGATAGGTTAAATGATAATGCAGGAAATTTTAAAAGAAATAGTAATGCCATAATTGGTGCAAATTTTGAAACTTACTACCAAGTCAAGCACCAATCCTTACAAAAATTGGATTGAAAATCTTAATTATAGGCTTGAATTATGTAAAAATGATGATGAAAAATTATTGGAGATATTGAAATTCTCATATAGAATTTGAACGAATTTCATCCTTTAGTGATGGAAATGGACGAACGGAAGACTGATTATGATGTATCTGTGTTTTCAGGAAAAATAGCTCCATTTGTAATCGAAAAGGAAGATAGAGCCTTGTATATGAAAGTTATTTAGGGAACAAAATGTAGATATTATTTTTGAAAAAGTAAAAGGAATTACAGAAATTTGAACAAAAAGAATAGATAAATTTATTTATATTTGGAGAGAAAAATTGGAGGATAAAAAGATGTCAGAAATGAAAAATGAAATGAAAAAACCAAAAACTTTGTTTGATAAAGTTTGGGAGAAAACACGTAATTACAGGAGAGCCTGGAGAAGCACAATTGCTTTTATATAGATTTACACTTAATTCACGAGGTTACTTCGCCACAGGCATTTTCAGGATTGAGACTTGCTGGAAGAAAGGTTCGACAGCCTGACTTTGACTTTTGGAACGATGGATACAACAACGCCTACTATAATGTCGCAAAGAATGAATATTAGAGATAAGATTTCTAAGGCACAGCTTGATGCACTAGCTACAACTGTAAGGAATTTGGGATTGAACTTGTTGATATGTTTAATGAAAAATAATGGAATTAGTGCATATGGTAGGGGCTCTGAACGAGGACTTACGCAACCTGGAAAAACTGTAGTTTGTGGGGATAGCCATACTGCGACTCATGGGGCATTTGGAGCGATTGCATTTGGAATTGGGACAAGTGAGGGTTGAGCATGTTCCAGCAAACACAGACAATTTGGCAAAAGAAACCTAAGACAATGGGAATTGAAAATTACTGGAAAATTACAAAAAGGTGTATACGCAAAAGATATTATTTTACATATAATTAAGACTTATGGAATTGGACTTGGGAAATGGATATGCCTTTGAATTTTTTTGGAGATACGATAAGAGGGCTTTCGATGGAAGAAAGAATGACAATATGCAATATGGCGATTGAAGGTGGGGGAAAATCAGGAATTATTGCACCTGATGAAACTACATTTAATTATGTAAAAGGAAGAAGATTTGCACCAAAAGGTGAGGAATTTGAGAAAAAGGTGGCTGAATGGAAGGAATTGTATACAGATTCTGTAGAAGCCTTTGACAAGCATATAAAAATAGATGTTACAAATCTTGAGCCCTCAAAGTTACTTGAGGGAACAAATCCTGAAATGGGAATAAATATTACTGAAAAATTTCCAGAAATCAAAGATCATAATGATGAAAAAGCATACGAATACATGGGCTTAAAACCGGGACAAACTCCATTTGACATACCTTTGAAGCACGTATTTATCGGTTCGTGTACAAATGGAAGGCTAAGCGATTTGGAAATTGTCGCAAAAATTGTAAAAGGTAAAAAAGTTGCACCAAATATTACAGCAGTCGTGGTTCCTGGTTCACAAGTTGTAAAAAGTGAGCTGAAGAAAAGTGAATAGCAAATTTTGAAAGATGCAGGCTTTGAATGGAGAAGCTGGATGTTCAACTTGTCTTGGAATGAACCCTGACTTGATACCAGCTGGAGAGCATTGTGCCTCAACTTCCAACAGAAACTTTGAAGGACGGCAAGGAAAAGGAGCAAGAACACATCTAGTAAGTCCTGCAATGGCTGCAGCAATTGCTATTTTGGGAAATTTGTGGATGTAGGGAATTGGAAGAAGTAAAATAAAGAATATTAATATGAGTTAGTAGGAATTACTAAAGGAGAAAACAATATGAAAATAACTTTTTATACAAATCCATATTCAAGAGGAGTGTCTGCAAGATGGATGTTAGAAGAATGTGAAGCAGAATATGATGTAGTGCCTGTTCATTTTAGGTAAAGAAATGAAATCTGAAAAATATCTTTTCAGTAAATCCAATGGGGAAAAGCACCAGCACTAGAGGTAGATGGAAAAGTTATTACAGAAACAGTAGAATTTTGACATTTTTGTAGTGATATACCCTGAAAAACTTGATTCCTCCAGTTAATTCTGTGAAAGGAGAATTTTATCGTTGATGTTTTTGCACTTCATCCGGAGTATGCTTTCATGGATAAATTCTTTTGATGTTCCGTCAAGTAAAAAGAGAAAGAAGGAGCATAGGATATGGAGATTATGATACAGCTTTTAAATACATTAACTGAATTTTTAAAAGATAAAAATATGCGATAGGAAACAGATTTACTGTGCTAGATTTATATTTGACAGGATTATTGAGATGGGCGATATTTGCGGCTCAGTTCTTCCGAAAGAGGGTATGCTTGCAGGTTACATGAAACTGCACAGAACAAGAGAAGCTAATACAAAAGGACAGGAGCTAGATCAAGAATTAGCAAAATCAATGGGATTAGATTAAAAATTAATAAAAAGCAAGGAGAAAAATGAAACCATTTACAAAATATGAAGGAACAATCGTTCCAATAATGAATGACAACATTGATACGGATCAATTAATTCCAAAACAATATTTAAAAAGTATTGAAAAACAGGATTTGGACAATATGTGTTTGATGAATGGAGATACAATGAGGACAGAACAGATAATATGATTTTAATTTAAATAAGCCTGAATATAAGACAGGAACAATTTTTGATTACAGGAGATAACTTTGGCTGTGGTTCGAGCAGGAACATGCGGCTGGGCATTGTACAGGATTATGGATTTTCATGTATTGTTGCAGGAGGATATTCAGGGATATTTCTATATGAACTGGTTGAATAACGGAGCATTTGCCAATAACTTTGCGGAAGCTGATAGAATTGAATTATCAAAAATTGCCTGGAGATGCCAAAGTGACAGTTGATTTGGAAAACAACAAATTAATTGCAAAATGGAAAAGAGTATATTTTTTGAGTTGGAAGAAAGCTGGAAACAGAGAGTTGCTAGAGGTTGGATTCGATTGGACTGACTTTACAGCATGAGGATGAGATTAGGAAGTATGAGGAGAATCATGGATAATCTGACGGGCACCAGGCTGTGCGAGAAAGAAAGGTTCTAAAATGGCCCGAAAATCAAAGAGCGGTTGAAAGTAGAAGAATATTTCAAGCAAAATGGGATAGAATATGATAAAAATTTTATTTATGGTATTAAAAAGAGAAAGAAATTTGAATTCATTTTTGATGATGGGGCTTATTGGATTGATTATGAAAGCAGGGATGAAGCCGTGTTATATACTTTTTAAGGAGAATGAAATATTGTTTTTCGAAGTTGGGATGCTTGGTGGAATTAAAGGGCTTTTAACAAGAATAGATGTTGATGATATAGAAAAATTGATTTAAAAAGGAATCGTAAACTATAAATTGACAATATCAGTAAGAATTGGGGATAAAATAAAAAGAAATAATAAATTTTTGCCCAAATTAATGGAAAAAGCATGGTGGATACAGAACAGAAATAATTTGATTGAAAGTGGATACTTTGAAAAATTAGCTGAAAGAGTGGGCAAAAGAAGAATGTTGGAACAATAAATAAAAAGAAAAGGTGACTTTATGAAAAATATTACTTTTTATTGCTAATTTTAGCAACTTTTGTAGTATCTTGCGGGAACGGAGGTAAAAATTCAAACGCAAATACAGAAGTTCAAAAGAGTGAAAAAAATAGTAAAGAGATTGATGATAGTTTTGGAGTTTTGAAATATATGGAGAAACATTTGGAAGAAGCACATAAAAAATTTTAAGACAAAACTTTGATTGATGGGCCAGTCTGAATTTGAACCAGACGGTAAAACCGGTGCACCGCCTAAAAATAGTGAGTGCATTAGTAAAATATCCAACAAAAATTGGGGAAATGGAAGGATATATCACTCCAGAAAATGATGGTAAAAGTATCCAGTAATAATGTATTTAAATGGTGGATTTGTGGAATCGAATAGTGAAGTTTGCTGGGATGAAGAATCGCCTAAAAAGATAATTATCAAGGAGCAGATGCATTTTAAAAAGAGATGATTTTGTACTTGCACATACCCAAGTGCTAGAGGAAAATAATGCAAATCCTGGAAAATATGAAATGTTTTATGGGAGAAATTGAAGACTTGAAGAAGCTAGGAAAAGTATGTGGCATCACTGCCTTATGTTGATCCAAATAGAATTTATCTCGTTGGGACATAGTGCAGGTGGGACAAAAGCAGTCTTATTAAGTGAATATTCAAAAGGATTTAGAGCAGTTTTTGCAATGGGAGCGGCTAGCAGAACTTATGTCATTAGAAAAATATGACTACGCTGGAATGAATCCTCCATTTGATAGAACAAACCCTAGAGAAATAGCGGTTCGCTCATCATTAAGATATATGCGTTCAATCACAGCCCAACATTTTCACTTTTGAGGGAAAAGACGATAGTCAGACAGTTTTATCAGAGTTATGCAAAAGTTGCAGATAAATATCAGCTTCCATTTAAATCATACGAAATAACTGAGTGGAAACCATTTTAATATTATTTATCCGTTGACGACAATGATTGCACAAAAATACTAGCTGATACAGAGGTGAAAAACGAATATTCAGTTTAGTGACTGAGGATTTGGATAGATTTCAAAAAGGATTGTTAAATAGCAGATAATTTGATTTTCAGAAATTTGATTGAAAATGAAAAATTGGGAAATTGTGGATGTAAAAGTAGAAGATACGAGTTAGAAAGTAAATTTCAAGTTTTCGAGTATAATCTAAAAAAGGAGATGTGTATGTGTCAAAAGGAATTGAGTATAAAGCGAGAAAAAGAAAAACTTTCTAAAATAAGTTCAAAAAGATTTACCGTTTGATGTGTTTGTAAAAATGGAGAATTAGTCAGCTGGAGAAGAAGTGGCTGGTGTAAGAGAGCTTATCAGTTTTACAAAAAGCTGTAATCGAAATTTTTAGAAGAAATAAAATCTTTGAAACTTCAGTTAAAGGAATTATTACAGAAAGTGCTATGAGTTGCAGTATGCTTGGATTTAACAAAAATTTTCAGATGACTAGGAGATAAAAAAATTATGCGAACTATCAAAGAGTGGAATAAAATAATAGAAAATTATTTTAATGAAAATAATATTGAGTATGACAGAAATTATTTGTGTTTTTTCCTGAAAAAAATTTTATAAAAAGTGCTTTTTGATAAAAAAACTTATTTATGATGTTAACGAGGATTTAAGAGAAAGTATTATAATTTTGTTTAAGAAAGACAATATAGAAATATTTTTCGTGTGATGTAACATTAAAAAAATACCTTCAGGAATACAACTTTCAAATATAGGTAAAATGAGGAAAATAATCCCTCGGGAAAAAAAGTAAAGGTTTTAAAAATTAGTAAAAATAATGAGATATAAATTATATTTTTAAATTAGATAATGAAAGTAAAGCTTTTAGAATTGATATTTTTTTATAGATTTAATAAAAACTGGGTAGTTGAAAATATAAATTATTTGATAGAAAATAGATTAATAGATTTTTAAAAATGAAAAAAAGTAAATTTTTGAAAAAGTTAATTAAAATATTGATTTTTACACTATTTAGTAATATAATTACATTGTATAACAAAAAGTATTACAAAAGGAGTGGTAAAAATGGCTACAGTAACAGCTAGAGTTGATGAAAAATGTGAAAAAGGAAGCGAAACTTTGTTTAAGAAAAATGGGGCTTAATATGAGTACAGCTATGAATTTATTTTTGAAGAGTGTATTTTGAGCAGGGAATTCCGTTTGAGTTGAAAGTGCTCAAATAAAGAAACTTTAAAAGGCAATGCAGGAAACTGATATATTTTGAGTGGTAAAATTGAAAGAAAAGGGTATAATAGTGCTGAAGAATTATTTGAGGATTTAGGGGTTTAGAGAAACGAAAGACTAGATGTAGAGGAAAAATATGTACATTTATTTTTAGTATTGATTATTTATATAAGCTCATATATTTTTAATTATATATATACAAATAAAACATTACATTTTTGGATTGGTACTATTTAATAACTATTTTATTTATATTTTTATATTATGTAGTAGATAAAAATCTAAAAAGAATGTATTAATACTGTATATGGGATTTCAACTTTCTTATTTTTCTTATTAAAATTTTAAATAATGTACAAATGTTTATATCAGATATAAATGAGTTTTATAAAAGAATAAATAATTGGAATACATATTTAATTGTTAGGACTATAGGAATATATATGATTCTATATTGTAATTAAAAATATTTACTAGAAATAATGAAAAGACATGTTGAAAAACTTTATATAGAAAAAGATAAAGAATTTATTTTGAATTTTTAACGAATAATGATAATAAAAATATTTATACATTGGGAATTGATTCGGAATATATGGAACAGGAAAACTAATTGTTAGAAAAACTATTGAAGAATTAGATTACATTTGAAAGTAATAAAGAGTGGGTGTGTGTTACTTAGAAAAGAAGATTTATTCATGTATTTCTGAGATCAGGAAAATATTGAGTGTAAAGTTTATATTTGCAGTCGTTTCAGAAAAATTACTGCACTGAAAACTACAGATGTACAGAGATTTTTGGAGGCATAAGTGCAGATTATTATCCACAAAATGTTATGACTGATGAAATGAGATTATTTTAAAGAAGTTATGAGAAAACGATGAGTCAATAGTCTAGATCTGATGATATTGATAGAGTAAATGATACAGAAAAATTGAAGGATATTATCGTTTTTAAGGATTTTCAATTAAAATATAAAAATATTGGTTTATTTAATTCTAAAAATTTAAAAATATGATGAAAATATAACGGAACTATTTAGGAAAATATTCCTGAATGGAAAATAACAAATATCCATTTGTAGAATTTTAATAATAGGTTTATAATAATTTGAATGAAGAAGATTTTAAATTTTATATATATTGAAGGAGGGTATTTGTATATATCGGAAGAATATCATAATTTGGATGTGTTTCAGTTTGGTGTGATTTTGAAATTTTGTAGATTTTTTAATTAAGTTCTTTGGTTTTTCTCGGGGATGATAAAAATTTTTGTAGAAGTGTCTAATTTTTTAGTTATTCTGAATGGAAATTGAAAGGGTTGCTTGATATGTTTTTGAAAATTTTATTATGATGAATTTTATGAAAATAGAAAATATTTAAAAGTTTTGTAGAAACGTTTCCAGTAATAATTTTGAAAGGGAGTATAGATTTATTAGAGATATGGTTTGAATATTATTAGAATAGGCTATTTTATCTGTGATTATAGTGATTGTTATATAAATGGTAAAAATATATTTTTAAAAAATTTGTTTGAAAATCATATGATTATTATTTTAAATAGGAAGAAGTTGGTTTTGTTGAAGAAAATTGTTTAGTTTTAAGATATGAGGTTATTCTATTGGAAAATTTATTATATACTACATTTTCAATTATCTTTGTTAGTTAATAGTTATAAGGATTAAAGAGAAGTTGATAAAATTGAAAGCGATAAGGTGCATATTTAGAATGAGATATTGTCTGCTGGAGGTTTATTGAATTAAGGAAAAGTTTGAAAATTGGAAGAAATAAGAAATGGTTTTAATAATATTTGGTGGGTTTATCATGATAGCAGGAAATAGCATTTTTATTTAGGAACTTGCGTATTTATTGTGCAATGGGGCAATTATTTTAGGAATGAGAAAAGAAAGTTTTTAGTGTGATTTTGTGCAATGGTGAGGATAAAATATCAAATGTTTACATGGAACATTTTAAAAGTGATATAAAGAAATCAGAGTTATCTGATAAAATTATTGAATATTTTTTGAAGATAAAATAAATAAGTAAAGATAGTTTTTAGAGAAATGGTTAGATTTTATTTCGTTCTGTTTATATGAGTTTAAAAAAATTTTATAAAGAATTCTAGAAAATTTAAAGATAGGGTTAGAATATTCAAAATATAATTGTGATTTTTCAGAGATTTAGATTTTATTGAAAGAGTTTATAATAAATATTTTGATTTTGTTGACAGATTGTTGGAATATTAAATGATGATAAATTAAATGTTGTAAAATGAGGGAATGAAACAAGTTATCGACTAGAACAATGAGTCAATAGAAAAATAAAAATGAAGTAATGAAAATCGAAATGAAAAATTAGGTTATTTTTATTATAGTGGTGGTTTACAAAGTATAAGGGGATAAAAGTTAATGAAAAAGATTGATAAATTTGAATAAAAGAAAGGAAGTATAAAAATGAACTACAAAATTGCAGTATTAAAAATGGAGATGGAATTGGACGGAAACAGTGGCTGAGGCGATAAAGAGTTTTGGACAAGGTTGAGAGAAGTTTGGGCATCAATTTGAGTATGTTCAGGGGTATCTTGGAGGGAGTCTGTGGATAAGTATGGAGTTCTTCGTCGGCGAAACTGTGAAGTTTGTAAAAATAGTGATGCTATTTTGCTTGAGCTATTGGCGGGCCTAAATGGATATTGAGCTCTGAGAAAACGTCCTGAGAGAGGGCTTTTATGCGATTAGGAAGGAACTTGAGTTTATACGAATTTGGATCCTGCGATTTTGCTTTAAACATCGTTAAAAAGTGCAAGTCCTTTGAAGGAAGAAATACTGAGATGGGCTTGATGTGATAGTGAGTGAGAACTTACTGGAGGGCTTTATTTTTGGGCTATAGGGAATATTCTGATGAAAAGGCGTTTGATACACTTCCTTGACACAAGACCTAGAAATTGAAAGAATCATGAGCGTATCTTGAAATTGCAAAACTTAGAAATAAAAACTCACGAGTGTAGATAAACACAATGTTTGGATACTTCAAAATTGTGGAGAAAAGTAGTGGAGGAAATTTCAAAAGATTATCCAGAAGTGGAAGTTTCGCACATGTATGTAGATAATGCAGCAATGCAGCTGATTGCCAATCCTAGACAATTTGATGTGATTTTGACTGAAAATATGTTTGGAGATATTTTGTCAGACGAGGCTTCAATGCTTACAGGATCACTTGGAATGCTGCCATCAGCGAGTCTTGAGATGGAAAAGTCGGACTTTATGAGCCAAGTCACGGTTCAGCACCTATATAGCTGGAAAAAATATTGCAAACCCAATAGCGACAATACTTTCAGCAGTAATGATGTTAAGATACTCATTTAATCTTCAAAAAGAGGCTGATGCGATAGAAAAAGCTGTGGAGAAGTGCTGGAAGCAGGATTTAGAACAGTTGATATTTATACAGATGGTATGAAGAAAGTTGGAACTGATGAAAATGGGAACTGAAGTGCTAATAGAATTTAAGTCCATTTTGCAAAGAAAGGATATTTTTATGGGAAGAAATATTACACTATGAAAAATGTAACTTTGCAGCGTAATGGAAGAGAAATATTGAAAAGGAATTGACTGGGCATATAAATAAAAGCGAGAATTGGTACTACGACTTAATGGTTCTGGAAAGTCAACTCTTCTTGGAATGATACCAGCCTCATATTTTTCCAACTTCTCGGAGAAGTGAGAGTTTTTGGGCATAAATTTGTAATTATTCTGGAAAAATAAAGAATCGAGTTGGATTGTGAGTTCGACATTAAATAATTTTTCAAGCACATTAAATGGCGAAAAACTGGAAGATGTTGTAATTTCTGAAAGTTTAGTTCTATTGGGATTATGATGAAGTTACAGATGAGGACAGGGAAAAAGGCATGATAAGATTATTGAGGATTTTAGGATTTCGTATATAAAAAATAATCGTTTGGGAACTTTTGTCGCAAGAGAGCAACGACGGACATTGCTTTGCAAGAGCGTTTATGAATGAGCCTGAGTTTGCTTATACTGGACGAGCGCTTGTTCAGGGCTTGATGTAACTTCGAGGGAGTATTTTTGAAAGTGCTTGAGGAAAATTCCAAAATGATAATGCAATACCGTTTATTTACGTAACTCATCAGATTGAAGGAAAATTATGCCATCAGTAACTCACGTGGCACTTCTCACGATGGAAAGATTTTTGGCAAAAAGGGCTTAAAAAGGATATTTTGACTGATAAATTGCTTTTCAGATGTTTGGTTTGGATCTAAAGATTGTTTGGGAAAATGAAAAGACCTTGGCTGATTGTGAGATAAATTTAGATTTATCTAAAAGGAGATGATTTATTAAACATGGATAAAAAGCAGAAAAATTTATGAGCGTAATTTTAGCATTGAAGCCATACTATTTTTATGCAATTAATACACCATTTTTCTAAGGGTGCTTTTAAATAAGATTTCACTGATGGCATCTTTTCTATCCGGGAGCTCGGAATGGTGTAGGTATTAGTGTACTTGTTTCTGTAGAAAAGTGAAGAAAAGTATAAAAGTTGAATGACGACGATCTTCTTATACTATTGGAATGATTGTCCTTGATATTGTGGCACCCGTATCTTGGATATTGGTATAAATATTGGTTCAGCCTCAAATGCTTCACTGCTTGGTAACTTTGAAATTGTAGCAACAACAATTATTGCTCTTTTGATATGAGGAGAAGGTAACATCAAAGTCTATGGATTGCTATCGGTTTTATGTACAGTATCAAAGCATAGTTTCTTCAGTTGAAGGGGCTGAAAGTTTCCAGTCATTAGGCTCATTGTTTGTTATACTGGCAACTTTGCTGTTGGGGACTTGAAAATAACTGCACCAGAAAAATCGGATAAAAGCACTTATGATAGTTTTTGCTGAAAGGCTCTCCGGCAATACGATTTATAGTCGTCTATTTTGGGAGAGAAATTCCTGAATCAAATATATAACAGCCGCTGTTACTTGATTTGTGGCACATGGACTCAGTATAGTGTATCATCAGGGCAGGGACTTAGGTCACGACTAGATATTATGCTGTAGCTCCGTTTGTAGGAACTTTTAGCATTTAGTAAAATGGAGAAAAGCTTACTTGGTATATTTCATTGGTCTTGTTTTTATGATAATTGAGCACTATAATTGCTGTATATGATACAATGGTTAAACGTCACGTCATAGTCATTCCTCGCAATTGTTCATAACATGATGGGAAAAACACATACTCCATATTATCACGCATGAACATGAGCATAGTCTTTTTATATCAGAGAAAAAGCATAATCATAAAACATAAAGATTATATAAAGAGTAAAAGAACATAAATTAATACATGAAAAGGAATTGTAGATTTATAAAATTCTATATTTAAAACATAATAAATTAAATTTTAAATAAAGAAAGTATTAGAAAATATTTTAAGCAAGATTAAAACAGCTTAAGAAATTAGAATTGTAAAATTAATAGAAATTAATGTCTAATAAAAATGAAAAAGAGGAAACTTATGGATTTTTAATAAACTTTATGAAGAAATGATCCAGCATAAAATAGAAGAACAGGCAAGACAAAATGTCAAAATATATGCTTAATAAATTTGAATATATTGGAATTAAGACGCCCTGAAAGACGTAAAATATTTAAAAATTTTTCAAGGAATACAAGAATGAAAGAAAAATCGACTGGAATTTGTAAATAAATGCTGGGAAAAATAAGTACGAGGAATTTCAGTATGTGCAGCAGATTACCTAAAGAATATGAAAGATAAGTTGACAATAGACGATATTCCCAAAGCTTAAAACAGTTAATCTTGAAAAAATCGTGGTGGGATACGATGAGACAATTTAGATATGACAATAGAGCTTTTGGCATTAAAAAGGATTCAAATGTGAATAAAATATTGCTGGAATGGAGTCTTGATGAAAATATTTGGCTTAGAAGAATTGCGGTTAATCATCAGCTTTTGAGAAAAGACGATACTGAATTACTGGAAAAAGATTTTAAAGAATAATCTGGGACAGACGAAATTTTTATCAATAAGACGATAGGCTGGGCATTGAGAGATTATAGCAAGACTAATCCTGGAGTGGGTAAAAAGATTTTATTGAGAAAAATAAAGAAAAATATGGCAAAATTAAGTATTAAAGAAGCTAGTAAATATTTGTAAGTATTAAAGCAAAAATATTGAAAGGATTTATAAATTATGAAAAATAATAATGATAATGGGAACGGCTCTTGTTCTTTCATCTTGTGGAGTTGTTGGGCAGCAGGAAGTATTGCTGAGGAACAATTAAAGCTAGCTGGAACTGTTACAGGAGCAGTAATTAAAGACAACTGGAAATATTATTGCGGAATAATCGGCGAAAAATGATGGAGAGTAATGCGAAAAGGCGTTAAGTATAAATTTTCTAAAGCAAAAGTTGAAAAATGATGGGAATACGACAATTGTAACAGGAGTTTTTAACAAATACTGGAAGTAGAAAAGAAAATGTTAGAATTGAAATCCCTTTGCTTTGATAAAAAGGAACAAAAAGTGTTGGAGATGCTGTAGACAGTACAGATTCTATTGATAAAATAAAAATGGGAGTTTAGGGCTGTTTTAAATTCAGGGAGATGTAAAGGCGTGTAAAGTGAAAGATGCTTATGTAAATGCACAATAAATTTTGATAATAACATCTTATACTAAACCCTGTTTAAATAACGAATTTATTACAAACTTTTCTAATAAAGGATATAAACCTAATATTTTTGAAAATAATCAAAAATATGCTAAAAATAAAAATTCAAAAATATATAAAATATATGAGTTACATTAAAAAGAAATATTTGCAAATATTTTCTTTTAAAAAGTGTATAATATATACATATAAAAATTTAGGAGGATAAAAATGGCAGAAATATTTTAGGAACAACAGTTTGATTATGATGCTGACTGTGATTTGAGTAAATTGGAAGGTATTACTGATGATTAGGGTATGGTTCTGTAAGGCATACATTCTTTAAATTTGAGAGAAGGTGGATTTGATGTAACTGTTGGACTTAGAAAAGGTTCAAAAATCTTGGGATGAGGCTACTGAAGCAGGATTTACAGTAAAAGAAACAGCAGATGCTGTAAAAGGTGCGGATATAGTTATGATTTTGATTCCAGATGAAATTCAAGCTGATGTATATGCGGCTGATATTGCACCAAACTTGAAAGAAGAGACTTACATTGCATTTGGACATGGATTTAACATTCACTTTGAAAAATTGTTCAAGAGAAGATATAAGCGTATTCATGGTTGCACAAAAGCGACCTGGACACTTAGTAGAAGAACATTCCAAGGAAGTGGGTACCTTGTCTAATGTAGCAGTGTATAAAGATCCAGCAGGAGATGCAATGGAAGTTGCCAAAGCATGGGCATCAGCTATTGGTGGAGGAAGATCAGGAATTCTTGAAACTACATTCAAACAAGAAACAGAAACAGATTTATTTGGTGAACAAGCTGTATTATGTGGTGGAGTAGTAGAACTTATGAAAGTAGGATTTGAAGTATTGACAGAAGCTGGATACGATCCTGTAAATGCTTACTTTGAATGCTTGCACGAAATGAAACTTATTGTAGATTTAATTTACGAAGGTGGATTAGCAACAATGAGAAGTTCAATTTCAAACACTGCTGAATACGGAGATTATATCACAGGACCAAAAATTATAACTGCTGAAACAAAAGAAGCTATGAGAGTGTGTTTTAAAAGATATTCAAGATGGTAAATTTGCAAACGACTTCGTAGCTGACTCGAAAGCAGGACAACCATTCTTGAAAGAAAAAAGAGCAGAATTTGCAAATCATCCAGTAGAAAAAGTTGGAGCAGAATTAAGAAAAACTTTATGCCTTGGATTAAAAAGTAAAATTACTTTAAGATCTTTTTAAAACTATACTGTTTAACCGAGTGAGATTAAAATCAGTAAAATATAGTAAATAAAATACAATTTCAGAATTTTAGCAGTCTTTTAAATAAAGAGCGCTATGATACTTCTCAATAAGTATTTTATGGCTTGAGTGTACGATTTGTGCTTAATGAGCTTGACCCGAAATGTGAAAGTGAAAGGAATAAATGGGGAAAATTAATAATTATTGAGGTACAGATGGGAGCAGAGCAGACACAGACAGAATTGCTGTATATTGAGAAATAAGAGGAGAGAAAGTAAAAGAAAATATCTTTTTCCAAATTATGAAAGCAGAGCTTCTGGAGCCAGTGCAAATGTATCTTGCAGGTGAATTTGAAAACGCATGAAGTGTTAATACTTATGCAGCTGATGCTATTCGATTGATAGGTTTGCATCATTTAAGACTGAATGGGAAGGAATTTTTAATAATGTGGAATTAGCGATTAGTGATAGATATACAGTTTCCAATATGATTCATCAGGTTCGAAAATTTTCTGGATGACGAAAAAGAAAAATATTTAGACTGGCTGGTAGATCTAGAATGGAGAAAAATTAGAATGCAAAGCGGGAATGTGTGTCCTGATATTCCTTTTGAGTTTAGTCAGAAAACTGATGAAAAATAGAGAATGGGTAACTGGAAAAGAGGATGTTAAAGAAGTGAAATTGTTTGAAAATGCTGTGAGTGGCTAAGGAATTGTAATTGAAATATGGGTGGATGTGGTTTTGTTTTAATGATGAATTAAGGGCGTTAGAGTGTATATGATGGAATGATAAAATATAGTTGAAATATAGTTTGAGTTCAAATTTTATGAGCCGTTTGGCTCAAAATCAAAATAGAAAAGAAAAAATATGCCAAAAGATAAATTCTGTGATATGTAATGTTTGGAATGGAATAGCTAGGAGGGTGCTTGTAATGAAAAAAGCGAGAAGAAAGAAAAGATGATGAAGCGTTGGCAAAAGAAAATGTGACTTGGCACAACAGATTGGAAAGATTCCTGGTATATAATAGAGCAGTGAAATCAATGAATCACAGGCTATTTCTACAGGAGGTTTGAATTTCGGATCATGGAATTGGCAAGTTCTGGGGAGGGTGGTGCAGTTATGGGCCGGAATCTTCAGTGCCACATGTATTGCCGGAAGCAGAGGCTACAGAGGACATTTATTGATGCTGGGCATGCTTTAGATTGGTTGGCCTGCAGAAGGCTCTGGTGAAATGTTGACAGAACTTTAATTTTCACAGCCTAGTGGGAGCTGGTGTGAAATTACTAAGTGCCCATAAGAGGTGAGTAATGGTGCCGTTGTGAAAGCAATTCAGTTGCAGGCACTTGTTCCAGCTGAAGTTAGAAGGAAAATGGACATTAAATGAAATGGGACTTCGGGCCAAGACTTATCAAAAAGCATGAAAATTGTAGATATCCTAAAATCCGTTACAGACATAGTTTTTCAATAACAAATAAGAGAAAAAAATTGGAAGGGGTTTTCATTGTTCCCAGAGATTACAGACAACGACTTCGGAGGACGTCGCTTTGGTGCTATTTACCATAAGGAATGGTAAAAAAAAATTAGAGTTCTATTCGGCAGGGACGCTGATGTGGAAATGAAGATTATGGTAAAGTTACAAAAATAAAGTTGCATATATTCAAAAATAAATTCATGTTATGCTATGGAACTAGTTTCTAAGTGAGTACTTGATGCAGCGATGATCTTGGGTTAGCTAAGGACATGGTTCTGATTATTTGATGAACGTTTGGGACAGGGATGTAAATGTTGTGTACTGAAACAAAGAAGTATGGAAGACTTGAAAACAGGGTGCTTAGTACTATTCAAACCAAAACAGGAGAACAGACAGCAAAATGGTAAAACTGTGGACAGATCTGAAAATGGAAATAAAGCGAGACGGATGAAGAGATTAATAAAATTTATCAATGTGAGATATGTCACCAATGCCGGGAGAAATTATTAGTCTAGGTCCTCTTATCAGGCAAATACAGTTTAAAGTAATGATATTGAGGAGGTTTTTGTAATTGAGGATTTCCGTATAGGCTCATGAAAGACACTCTAGTACAATGAAAACAGGACAAAAGAAATGAACAAAAACTTTGGAAAGAAACTAAGATTGATGCTTCAACACACACAGGCAATGAAGTTTGGAAGACGATTATATTGACCTGGTCCCACAAACTTTCATATTGATGAACCACAAAAGCCCTTTTCGAAGATTGACAAAGTGCAGACAGCTTGTCGAGCTTTAAGCTGGGGAAAAAGAGACCAATCGATGATGCAAGTTGAAAATTGATTGACGTGGATTATTAAATAATAGGAGGAAGAAAAAAATAAAGGAGAACGGAACATACAGTCCTGTAGAGACAAGGTTTTTTCCTTGAATAAAATTACTAGGCTGAAGGCCTCACAAAGAGGTCTGGATAACTGTTAGGAGGAATCGTACTGGGGAGACGATATTTTGCATCTTGTATGGGTGGACTTTTTTCCATTTGGAGTTTTGTTCATATGTGGTATCTATTATTCGATAAAGAAAGGATGATATAGATATATGTACGGGCTGTGCAAGGAATTGGAAGAATCCATGGGAGCTAAGGAGTGAGTAAAGTTAAACTAAGGGGCTGTGAGTGAAGGAAATAAAAGAATGGGACTAAGAGGCGGATTATGTAATCTCAGATATCAGTCATGCAAGTGCCCACTGCATTACGGATATTACCATGATTTTTCTTTCCATTACAAAAAGGAAATAAGATGGTACTGGTGGACGTTGGATGCGTTCTGACTATATATTCAGATTGAAAAAAATGCAAGACAGATAGGATAATTCTAGGGATGCGTCGGTAAAAATAAGAGACGTTGTATAGCATTCCACCGGAAGGAGCGGTAGGATGGTACAATTGGTGAATTTAAAAGAGAGCTTCAAGTACTTGCAACATTCTGAGATGCCTGAAGTTTACCATTCTTGGTATTTGGAACTTATGAAGTGCAAATAGCACAAGGTTTAAAGGTAACGCAAATAAAATATAAAATTGTTGTGGGATAAGGCTGATGGATTTCAAATCTATATCGAGAGAAAAAGGAAGTTCACCAATATTGTAAATGAGGAATTATAAAAATGGTTATACAAGAAGAAAAAAGAAATATTTAGGTGGGGTAGAAATATACACATCAGAAAGGAAAGTGATGATGAAAGTATTTTAACATTGAAAAATAAGGAAAAATAAAAGCAATTATACTCTTCACAATTATCCGATTACTTAAAATATGGATAAACTTTGAAATAGTTTGAAAACTACATAAAATAAACAGTGGAATGAACAGGCTTGGATTTAATGAAATGAGATTTTGAAATTAATTGAAAAATAAAAAAATATGAAATAATTCAAAATAACAAACTGAAATAATCTCGATTTTTTTCATATTTCAGATGAAAATTCCAAATTGAAACTGAAAAGGAAAGTTGAAAAATATGAAAATATTTTAAAGATATTTCCATAAAATAATGTAAAATACCAGTACAAACATTTGCAGGCAAGCCCGTTACTCTTTAAATATGGACAAAAATACAATTATGATTTTGCAAGGGTAGGAATGGCACTTTATGGAATGGAGCCTTTATCTTATGATGTGGGATTATTAGACGTTATAACAGTAAATCACAAATTATAAACATAAGAAACGTGAAAAAAAAAAAATGATAAAATTCCGTGTGGAAGTAAAGGCATTGTAAACAGAGACTCTAAAATAGCATTGTAATAGGCTGCACATGGATTTCAAAAGCAAATTGAAAATTCAGAATAGCTTATGTTTTAGTAATGGACAGAATAAAAAATTATTGGAGAAATTTGTGGATATGATTTTGTTGATTTAACGAATAGAAAATGTGAAGTAAATGATGAAGTTGTAATTGTTGGAAGTCAGAAGAATATTGGAAAATGGAATTACCAAGAGAATAACGTTGAGGCAAGTGGGCAAGTGGGCGAATATAAGTAGGAGATAAAGGACTAAAAGCTGGGAACAAAAAACAGGTAGATTGATTTGGATTTGAATTTTTATTTATATCACGCGAATTACTAATGAAAAGAGGTGTTAGATGCCAAGTGAAAATGTGAAATGGAAACGGAAAGCATTATAATGAAATGACGAAGTCGGATTTTTTCATGAAGATTTAGGCACTGGATTTATAATGGACAGGTATGAAATAGAGATGATTCAAATTATAAAAGATAAGGTCGTATTTGGGTGAAGAATACACTTAAAGTGGAAATTATTATGGAGAAACAAAATGAGGAGAAATACAACTGGGAACTTACTAATGGTGAGAATGTTTACTTGCGTAGATTTGGAACATAATCATCTTGGCACACGAAAATATTATTTTTTTCATCTATATTTACTGGGTGAAAATAAACTGATATATTCTAATAAGGAAATATTGAAACAGAGATTTTGACACTAAAGGATGTTATCTATCAATGCTATTTACGAGTCATTACAGTGATGATTTTATAAATAATTTGAAAGAATATGTGCGCATTAATAAATCGATTATTTGTTACGATGAAAGAATAGACAGAATATTAAAAAAAATTTTAGAAAAATAGTTAATTTAAGTTAAAAGAAGTAAAACTTGAAAATAGATATTTCTAAATTTGAAACGGTTGATGTATATTTAGAAAATAGAACAGTTTGGAAGGCATTTTTACGAAAGAATGGTTATATTTAAATACGGGATGTTGATGTCAGCATTCGGATATTGTAGAGAATTCTGCAACAAAGATTAGAATACTTAGATTAAACAATAATTTAAAGAGAAACCAAGGAAAAAATACTAGAATCATGGTTTGAGTAATCAGATTATAACTGATAACTTTGTTAAAAAAAATTAAATTTAATTCTTAAGTATCCATTCCTAAAGATTTTGTAATTTTATTTATAAATATTATTAATAAATGTTTTTCTATTCATTTATATGTTAACGTAAGGGCATCAGACGCCATGCCTTACAACCCCGCTTACGCAAAACTTTCTTATAAAGAAACTCGCTTCGTAAACAAGCTCACTTTCGCAACAAGAGTTATTTTAACATAAATAAGTTTCTATCATTATAAAAATTATGGCGAAAAGAAATACATTCTGTATTTAGTTATCGCTAACGAAATTTCTGCTTTATTTAATATTTTCTAAATACAAAAGCCTAGAATTTAAAGAACTATAGTAATCTATATAATTTAGCATAGAATGATAAATGGAATAAAACGACTCAAAACTACATTGTAGCGTGCTTTCGCTGAGAACCTCTCCTTAGTAAATATATTTTATAGAGCCGCTCTAATCTTTATTTGCGAAAGTGAGTAAGTAGGAGTTCGTTTTCGTGAGTAATTTAGGTTTATCAAATAATAAAATGTTTAGGCTACTTTCCCAAACTAAAATTTGAACATTTCAAAATGCTTAGACGAGCTGTGGGTTGGTGCGCAGCACTTTCGCTCATTCTCTTTAATATTCGTATTAGTTAAATATGTTAAAATAACTATGTTGCGAAAATGACGGGAAATGGCGATTGATTTCCTGTTTATATAAAAGAAAAACATGGAATTATGAAAAATATCTATTAATAATCATAGATTGTACAATATATTGCGACAAACTAAAATGACTTTGATTTCCTAACTTTTTGATTTTTGCTCTTTAAATGGGAAATAATATTAATAAAAATATTATTCTATAATTATATAGTTTATTTTTATAAATTTATTTATAAATTATTTGATTAGCATTGACTGTAAAAAATTGTAAAATAGGTTATAATTATAAAATATGGAGAAAGTAGGGAAAATAAATGGATTTGAACAAATATGAAACATTAAAGGATAGAATTTTTGAAATATGTAAGATTGAAACTAGATCGAATGAAAAAGTGAGAGTATTCCATCGACACCAACACAGCTTGAATTGCCAAAATGCTTGTAAAGAAGCTGGAAGAAATAGGGATGGAAGATGTGATGTGAATGAAAAATTGCTTTGTTAATGCGACTTTGAAAAGTAATGTTGATAAAGATGTGAAAACTATTGGATTTATTGCACATATGGATACTGCTGATTTTAATGCAGTTAATGTAAATCCACAGATTGTGGAAAAACCATGATGGAAAGATATTGTCTTGAATACGGAACAAAACTATTGTATTATCTACTCATGAATTTCCAAATTTAAAGGAATATGTTGGAAAAACTGTAATTACTACTGATGGAACAACACTTACGGGAGCTGATGACAAGGCTGGAGTTGTGAAGTGTGAGGCTATGAAATGTTGATTAATCATCCGTAAATCAAACATGGAACGGTAAAAGTGGCGTTTGGGCCTGATGAGGAGGGTGGGCGTGGGCAGATAACTTTAATGTAGATGAATTTGGAGCGGATTTTGCTTATACAATGGATGGCGGACCAGTGGAGAACTTGAATATGAAAAAGTTTTTAATGCAGCTGGAGCTGTATTTAAAATAAGAGGTAAAAGTGTTCATCCAGGAACAGCCAAAGGAAAAATGATAAATGCAAGTTTAATAGCTGCAGAGATTATAAATAGCTTTTCCAGCAGATGAAGTGCCTGAAAAGACAGAAGGATACGAAGGATTTTATTTTCTTGAAAAATTCGTGCAAATTGTGAAGATGCTGAATTATCATACATTTTGGAGATCACTGACAGACAGAAGTTTGAAGAAAAAGAAATTTGCTCAAAATGTAGCATAAAAATTAATGAAAATACAAAAGAATTAGTAACAGTTGAAATAAAAAGATCGATATTACAACATGGGAGAAATTATAAAAGATCACATGGAAATCGTAGAAATAGCCAAAAGCAATGGAAAACTGAAATAAAACCAATAATCAAGCCAATCCGTGGTGGAACAGACGGTTCAAAAATCTCATTTATGGGACTTCCTACACCAAATATTTTCGCAGGTGGAGAAAAATTTCCATGGGAAATATGAATTCGTGGCACTTGAGAGTATGATTACGCAACTGATGTGATTGTAGAGATTGTAAGATTGAATGCATTAGAAGAGTAAATTCAAAAAGGGTATACGAAGAGAGATAAATAAATGAAAGTTATAATTATTTTATGTTGCAAGTAGTAATTTTTCTGAAGCCAAAAAATTAAGAGACTAACTTATTATGAATATTATCCAGTTATCACAGAGAAAAATTAAAACTGGAATGGAAATTCAAATAATAAAAGGATACTGTGTAATTTTTGAAAATAAATGTTCTAATTTTTGTATGTTCCAGTATAAAATAGGCGGAGGATTAGATATAAATGCTATAAAAAGATAAATATCGATTTATTAAATTTTAAAACAACATTATTTAGTAATGTTTTATTTGATAATACTATCCATATTTTGACAATGAAAAGCAAATGATATTAAAAATAAGAATATAAGACAAAAAATTCTAAACCTACGAAAAACTTTTAGACTTTGATAAGTTTAATGAAATTAAAAAGAATCAGAATTTTGCTGGCAGAAGATGAGTGGATAGAACTTGATGAATTACCAAAGGTCAAATTATATTGTAATTAAATTACTGAACTATCTTTGCCACTATATTTTTAAATTATAATTCTATTTAAAAACAAACAATAAATCTGATTTTGATGATAAATCTATGAATTGAATGAACAAATTATAGAATTGGTTAATTTACTGGAAATACAATAAAATTAAACCTGAAGAAAAACTTATTAATCAAAAAGTTTAAAAAGTATTTGATTTTGAATGCTATGGGGACTTAAGAGTTAAAAATAATAAAAAGGGAGTGATGAGAATGAAAATTTTGATTGGTTAGTTTTATTTTATGCAGTTTTTATGGATTTTCACAAAGGTAAATACATCATAATACTTCGGTAACTGAAAAATAAAACAAAAATATTGGTGAAATGATCTATAAAAGAAACAATTGAGAAAACTTAGCGAAAGTGATAAGAAAAATTTAAAGAGATAGACCTGGAGGAACAGAAGGAGTGAAGATTTGACTAGAAAAGAGTTAAATGAACTTGGCATTAATAAAAAGTCTATTGAAACAACATTTAAGGCTATTGAGATCAGGATGACTATGAAGAGGCGAAAAATTGTTTTACAGGCAATAGAGGAAGACAAAAATTATTTACCATATTATTATTTGGGAATATTAGTTTATCAGCAAGAAAATAATGTAAACGTTCAATGGAGTATTTCGAGAAAGCTATGAGGCTAATCCCAAAAATCCAATGGCATATAATAATCTGCAGTAAGATATGGACAAGTGATATGGAGAAAGAACAGTTGGCTCTTGTTAAAAATGATAAAATTATTTCCTGATTTTCCGTGATGATATTTTTCGTTAGCTGCAATACATTTTCGGAATAAAAATTATTTAGATTCGATAAAATATGTAAAATTAGCAATAGAAAAGTATAAAAATGAATAAGCTGATTACTCTTTATATAACAGAATCATTAAAAATAAATATGAAGCAGATGCTTATTATCTTTTATTTTTAAATTATATTGGAATGGAAAAATATCGAAGCATTTGAAAATTCTAAAGAAGCTTATATATTTATGGCACAGAAGGATAATGAATTGAGATACACTATGTATGATACGCTTGTTGATATTGCACAAGAGATTAAAAACAACAAAATAAAAATACAAGGAATACAGTGTTGTTTTAAACAGTTTACAATTTGCAGAGTAACTAGTAAAAAGCAAATAAAGATTTGCAAGAAAGGAAAAGTGGAGATAAAACAATAAACTCTAATCCTTTTGAAAAATTGATTAAATTAAAAATTTTAATTTAAAATATGGAATGAAAGGTGTGATTAAAATGTTCGATCCGCTGGGAAGTTGTTCTTGTTACAGGTGGGCAAAAGGCATTGGAAAGGGAATTGCAAAAGGCATTGAAGCAGGCAAAGGGCAAAAGTGATTATAGAGACATTGACAAAAATAGAGGGAAAAGAAGTTGTAAATGAGATGGGAGTTGAATTTCGTCATTTTGATGTTACAAATAAAGATTTGGTAGATTATACAATTCAAAAGTATTACGAAGAATACGGAAAAATAAGCATACTTTGTTCAAATGCAGTATTTTTCCTAGAACAAGTATTGAAAATGACAGAGAAAGACTGGGATGAAGTACAAAAATATAAAACATGAAAGGACTTTTTGTAACAAAAGCAGCACTAAAAATATGAAAAAAAGCAAAGTTATGGACGAGTAATACTGACCTCTTCGATTACAGGGCCTATTACAGGACTATCGATGGGCACACTATGGAGCCAGCAAATCCGCTCAACTTGGATTTATGCGAAGTGCAGCTATAGAATATGCAAAATATGGAATTACAGTGAATGCAATTCAACCAGGAAATATTATAAGCGATGGACTTTTAGCACGGAAAATTCTAAAAAGCTATATGAATCAAATAAAAGAAATAATACCAGTATACACTTTGGGAAAAACCTGAAGATATGGGTATACAGCAGTTTTTCTAGCGTCGAGAAGCTGGATTTATTACAGGACAAACAATAGTAGTAGATGGCGGACAGGTTCTTTTAGAAACTCTGACTTTTTATTTAGCATCTAAATTAACATAAATAGAAAAATCTTTTGAAAAAGTATTGAAATTATGACTTATTTTCGTAAAGCTAAAATGGTATAATTTAAAAAGAGTTTTTAAAATTTCACTTGGTTTACTAAACTTGCAGGATAAATAATTAAAATTTTAAAAATAAAATGAGGAGGATGTTTAAAAATGAGTCAAAAAGATAAAAATTGTAATTTCTGAAGGATTAACTTTTGATGATGTACTATTAATCTCCCACAGGCATCAGATGTGGTACCGCATCGAAGTGTCACTGAAAACTAAATTTAACTAAAATTGGTACTGAAATATACCAATACTAAGTGCCGCAATGGATACAGTTACAGAATCAAAAACTTGCAATTGCAGCTTGCAAGAGAAGGTGGAATTGGATTTATTCTACAAAAATATGACAATCTGAAAGACAGGCTGAAGAGGTATCAAAAAGTAAAAAGATATGAAAGCGGCATGATTACAAATCCGATTACATTGAAAGGAAGACGCTATTTTTAAAAAGATGCAAAATGACTTGATGAAAAATTATAAAGTTTCGGGACTTCCTGTAGTTGATAATGACGGTAATTTAAAAGGAATACTACTAATCGTGACTTGAAAATATAGAGAAGATTTATCATCAAAAGTTGTAGATATTATGACGAAAGACAACTTTGGTGACAGCACCAGTTGGAACATACTTTTAGAAGGTGCAAAATCTATTCTTTTGGAAAAATAGAATAGAAAAATTGCCAATAGTTGAAGGTACTAAATTAAAAAGGTTTGATTACAATTAAAGATATTGACAATGTTATAAATTATCCTAATGCTGCAAAAGATGAACATGGTAGACTTAGAGTTGGAGCAGGAGTTGGAGTTGGAACAGATCACAGTAAGAAGAGTTACAGCTCTAGTAGAAGCTGGAGTTGATATTATTGCTGATTCAGCATCACGGACATTCAATAGGAGTTATTAATAAAAATAAAAGGAAATTAGAGAGGTTTTCCTGATTTAGACATTATCGGAGGAAATATCGTAACCCAGAAGCAGCGCTTGACTTGATAGAAGCAGGAGTAAATGCAGTAAAAGTTGGAGTTGGACCAGGTTCAATCTGTACAACTAGAGTTGTTTCAGGAGTTGGAGTGCCACAAATTTCAGCTGTAATGAATATTGCGGAAGTTTGTAAAGATAAAGGAATCGGACTTATCGCCGATGGTGGAATAAAAACTGTCTGGAGATGTTGTAAAAAGCCATTGCAGCTGGAGCGAGACTGCGTTATGCTGGGAGTGAATGCTTGCAGGGAACTGATGAAGCAACGGGAGAAGAAATTTTGTACAACGGAAGAAAATTTAAGACTTATGGGAATGGGATCGCTTGCGGCAATGAAGAGAGGAAGTAGTGACAGATACTTTTCAGCTTGAAGCAGCAACAGAAAAATTAGTTCCAGAAGGAATTGAATCTGATGGTTCCATATAAAGTGCATTAAAAGGATACAGTTTATCAAATTTGCGTGGACTTCGTTCTGAATGGGATACTGCGGAACTGCTACAATTAAAGAATTAAAAGAAAAATGGAAAAATTTGTAAAAATAACAGGAGCTGGACTGAAAATGAAAGCCATCCTCATGACGTTATAATTACAAAGAAGCCAAACTACATAATTCAAAATAACTAGAAAAATATCAAACAATTAAAAATTGAATTATGAATTAATGAAAGGATGAGAATGAATAAAGTAAAGAAAAATAGCACTTTGTCTATACGTTGGTATTTGGGATAAAGTGTTTTATCCTATTCTATGAAGACTATTATCGAAAGTCTATAGTGTAAAAATTTCTAAAATGATATTGTTTAAGACTGTACATGCTGATAAAAATCAGCAAAAAAGTTATCAAAAATATTTGATGATTATCAAAAAGCTGAAGGAATTGAAAAAGAATTGATCACAATTTGAACAAGAGCTAAAGTTGGGAAAAATAGAGCAGGAAAGATACAGAGCAATTGCAAAAAGTGATCAAATGAACAGCTAAAGCTTATAATTCTATATAAACTCTCAAAAGAATTATTTGATGAAAAATTGATAAAAGTCAAAAATTTTGTTGATAGTATGAATTTGACAAACGAACAAAAAAATCACGTAGTTTTAAAAATATGAACGTGACTTTTAAACGTTCTGTTGATAAAATTGAAAATCAGAAATTGACGGAAGCAAAGCTTTTATTGCTAATATAATGAGTTAAAGCAGAAGAGAAACGAAAAATGCGAACAGTTCTACTTGATGATACAGTTAAAAATTGATAGAAAAGTTTTTAGAGTATTGACAAAAGTTATAAAAATGTTAAAATACAAATGATTAATCACACTTTGTATTATTTGAAGATAGGGATTTGTTTTATAGTTTATTTTTGAAAATTTTATTTTATTAAAAATATTATAAAATAAAAAAAGTAAAAATTACAATCTGTCTTTTAAAGAAAAGTGAGAAAAACCAAAAATTTAGGAGGAAAAACGTAATGGCAGTAATTACAATGAAACAATTATTAGAAGTAGGAGCACATTTTGGACATCAGGCAAAAAGATGGAACCTCAAAATGAAACCTTATATTTTACAGAAAGAAATGGAATCCATATTTTGGATTTACACCAAACTTTAGAGCAACTGAAGCAGCTATGAATTTGTAAGACAAATTCTGAAGAAGGTGGAAAAGTATTATCTCGTAGGAACTAAAAACAAGCTCAGAAGCTAGTTAAAGGAAGAAGCTAGAAAGAGCTGGAGGATTCTATGTAAACCACAGATGGTTAGGTGGACTTTTGACTAACTTGGAACACAATCACAAGAGTAAAAAGATTAAAAAGAACTTAGAAGAAATGGATGCAGACGGAACTTTAGACGAAGCATACACTAAAAAAGAAGCTGGATTATTAAGAAAAGAAATGGCAAAACTTTCTAAAAACCTTGGTGGAATTAAAGAAATGAACACTTTACCAGCTGCATTATTCGTAGTTGACATCAAAAAAGAATTCTTAGCATTAGAAGAAGCTAAAAATTAGGAATTCCTGTAATCGCATTAATCGATACAAACGTAGATCCTGACTTAGTAACTTACAAAAATTCCAGCAAAACGATGATGCTATAAGATCAGTAAAATTATTTGCACAAGTTATTGCAAATGCTGCAATTGAAGGAAAACGGTGGAATTGAAAATGTTGTTGAAGGAGCAGAAGTAGAAGTTCCTGCAAACGAAGAAATCGTTGAGGAAGTAGTGAAGAAGTAGTAACTGAAGAATAATTTTAAAAATCAAAGTATATATAAAATTTGATGTGCTAAAATACAAAATTATTTAATTTTTAGAAAAAGATTTACTTCTTTTTAGTTAAATAATTTACTATGAAATGTATTTTAGGAGGAAATAATATGATTATATAAATCATTAAAAAGATAGAAAAATAGCAGGGTTTGTGGAGAATAGCAGAATATTTTGATATTGATTCAAATATTATAAGAATATACGGGTTATTTTGCATCTGCATTTGGAACTGAATACTACTCATCATTGTCTGTGCTATAATTTTTAAAAACAATCCGGACGAATATTAATCATAATCAAAATAAATATACCGAATTTAAAGGAACTGATAACAATAAATAGGAGGAACAGTGGCAATTACTAGCAGCACTATATTAAAGAATTAAGAGAAAAAGAACAGGAGCAGGAATGCTTGACTGTAAGCTTTACAAGAAAATGATGGAGATATTGAAAAGCAATTGACTGGTTAAGAGAAAAAGGATTGCTAAGGCAGCTAAAAATCTGGAAGAGTTGCAGCAGAAGGATTAGTATTTGCAGCAATATCTGAAGATAGAAAAAAAGGTGCTATCTTGAATTTCAACTCTGAAACTGATTTCGTTGCTAAAAATGATGAATTCAAATCTTTCGGAGAAAAATTGGTAGCATTGACTTTTAAGCCATGACTTTAACAAGCGAAGATGAATTAAAAAGCATTTGAACTTGAAGGAAAAACTGTTGAAACTCATTTGACAGAATTAATCGCTAAAATTGGTGAAAATATGAATGTAAGAAGATTAAAAGTTGTTTCAACTGACGGATTCATCGAAACTTATATTCATTTAGGCGGGAAAATTGGTGTATTATTAAATGTTAACGGAGAAGCTACTCCTGAAAATATCGAAAAAGCAAAAGGTGTTGCAATGCACATTGCAGGCAATGGATCCAAAATACTTTAGACAAATCGCAGTTACAGCTGATGATTTGGAAAGAGAAAAAGAAAATTGCAAGACATCAATTAGAATCAGAAGGAAAACCAGCTAATATAATTGAAAAATATTAGAAGGAAAAATGAGAAAAATTCTACGAAGAAAACTGCTTAGTGCAACAAAAATATGTTAGAGATGACAGTGTTACTATCGAACAATTTATTGCCCCAAGTCACAATAAATTCATTTGACAGATTTAAAGTTGGAGAAGGAATCGAAAAGAAGAAGTAGATTTTGCTGCTGAAGTAGCTGCACAAATTTTCAGAATTAGTTATAAGGGAATTATCCCCTTATTTTTTCGTAAATTTTTAAATCAGATGTAGGTTTAGATTTGTATTTAATTTATAAAAATTATGGAGGCTCCTATAATGCTTAAATATAAAAAGAATATTATTAAAACTAAGTGGAGAGGCACTTGCTGGAAAATAAGGAATTTGGTTTTTTCAAATGAAGTGCTGGAAAGTTTTGCAAAACAGATAAAGGATGTACATGAAAAAGGTGTAGCAAATAGCTCATTGTTATCGGTGGTGGGAAATATTTTTTCGTGGGATAAGTGGGAATGGAAAAAGAGGCTTTGATAGAGTTACGGGAGATACGATGGGAATGCTTGCAACAATTATGAATGGGACTTGCATTACAAAATACGATTGAAAAAGTCTGGGAGTACCAACACGTGTTATGACTGCACTTCAAATGCCACAAGTAGCCGAGCTTTATATTAGACGTAAAGCAATAAGACATCTGGAAAAGGGAAGAGTCGTTATTTTTGCAGGTGGGACAAGTAATCCATATTTTACAACTGATTCTTCAGGAGCATTGAGAGCTGTGGAAAATTCAGGCGGATGTACTTGCAAAAGGGACAAAAAGTTGATGGAATTTACGATAGGATCCGATGAAATTTGATGATGCTGTAAGATATGACACAGTAACTTTTGATGAAGCTATTTCAAAAAATCTGGGAGTAATGGATACGGCAGCACTTTCACTATGCAGGGAAAATCAAATGCCAATTGTGGTATTTAACGCTTTGGAAGAAGGAAATATACTGAAAAATGGCTCAAGGTGATAATATAGGAACAACTGTAAAAATAATTGATATAAAAGTTTGAAAATTTGTTACAAAATATTTTTAATAAAAATAAAAAGGTGGTAAGAATGTTAGATGCAATTTTAAAAAAGAAGTTGAAGAAAAAAATGCAAAAATCTGTAGAAAAATACAAAAGACAAAAATTTTTCTCATGTAAGAGCTGGTCGTGCGAGTGTTTCTATGCTTTGATGGAGTAACAGTGAAGCTTTATGGTTCACCAAACTCCGCTTAATCAAGTTGGAACAGTTTCAGCCCAGAAGCTAGATTATTGGTAGTGATCCTGGGACAAATCATTAATCCCAGCAATTGAAAAGACTATTTTACAGGCAAACTTAGGATTTAATCCAGTCAAATGATGGAAAAAGTTATCAGACTTGTAGTACCAGAACTTACAGAAGATCGTAGAAAAGAATATGTAAAAATGGTAAAAAGAAGCTGAAGAAGGAAAAGTTGCAATCAGAAACGTAAGAAAAGAAGTAAACAATAAATTAAGAAAACTTGAAAAAGACAGCGAAATTACAGAAGATGAATTGAAAATCAAGTGAAGAAAAAGTACAAAAATCAACAGATAAATTTATTGCACAAGTTGATGAGGCCTTTGAATAAGAAAAGAAAAAGAATTATGACAGTTTAATTTTTTGAGAAAATTTATAAAAAGAAATAAAAAGCTCTGTCGGTTTATTAAAACTAAAGAAAATTTATTTTTGTTAAAGAAATAAAATATTGTTTTTCATTGTGTATGATACACTATACACAACTAAATAAAAAAGTAGAAAAATATTATTTTTTTAGAGGTATTATTATGAGAATGGAGTATTAAATAACCAATGTAACTTAAGAAAAACATCTCTTTAGTTGAATTTTAATCATTGAGTATCCAGTCTTAAAGACTTTTTAATTAGTTATAAATATTATGATTAATGAAAATATGTTTGATCTGAAATTTTGGATTTATCTGATTTTTACGCTTATACGTGGCTCAGATACAGAGGACAAACTGAGCTTGCTGAAATTTTGAAAAACTCTTGATTTGGAAGAAAAAAAGGAGAGAGCTACGCCTTGCAGACATCTTATAAAGTTCTTTATACTTTCAGAGGTTAAAAATTCATAAAAAGAATAAAAGTTATAGCTTAATAATTTTTGATAATTTAATATAGACTGTCGTGATTTAGATTTAAAGACTGTTTGAGCGTCATTTTGATATTGTGTTATGTCAAGGATACAAAAACGTATACAGACTTAGAATAGGGCAATATGAGCTATTTTTTACAGTAGCAAAGGAAATTAAAATTGAAAAGTTATGAAAAATAGATCAGCAGAGGAGATGTTTATAGACAAAACAGGACTCAAAAGTCCTTTTATGGTGACTAATAAATTATAATTTTGATACTAAACCCATTTAAATAACGAACTTATTATAAACTTTTTTAGTAATGGATAAAAATAAATTCGTTATTTAAACAATGACTATTCCAAAACAGTTTGTCAAATAAAGTCTTTTCGAGGTGGCATTCCATCAAGTTTAACTCCATTCTTAATCCAGTATGTTTTGGAAATATCATAAAAGTGGCTTGTCTGCCAGCTATCAGAATAAAATTCTGTAATCTCGTACTCAAAATCATTTTGTTTTGCCCATTCGTTCAATTTCTTTACTTTTTCATCGCCTTTATTATTTTCTCCATCAATTTTAGCAATGAAAGTTTCCTTGTTATCGTTTACAAAATTTGTTCCAAAAGACTTTGTCATAGCCAGTGATAATAAAAATTTTTCTATTAGAATAAAGTGGGCTTGCAGAAGACACGATAACCATTTCGCACTCTTTTTTTGTCCAGTTCGTCCTTTGTCCACGAATAAATTTTATGTCTTTTTAGTTTCAAAAATCTGCAACTAATTTTTCAATTTCTTCTTTTGAATGAGCTTTCAAAAAATTCAAAAGTATCTTTCCTTTTCAAAGTAGTCAGATTTATTATTTTTATCAGATAAAAAGTAAATCCTTTTGAATATTTTATCAAAAATAAAATAGATTTTAGTGGATATTTTTAAATAAAATGTGGAAAAATTAATACCAGTTTCTCCATCGTAAATTGTCTTGTCAAAAGTCATAAACTATAATATGCAATACTTTTTCCATTAATTAACTCTCTTTCTTTAATTATATTTCATTTAAGAACTCAATATTTTGATATACAGATATTACATAGATTCGTTAAAATTTTTGTATAGAAAATTCAATGTTTTTCCGTACAAAAACATATTTTACATTTTGTAATTCTTTGAATATGCATTTCAAGGCACACATTATTATTTTGCATTCAGTTTTTCCAGCTTTTCCACAGTTTTGATTATGTTTTTCAACATCATATTTTTACAGCTAACTCTAAAATCGTTCTGGAAATTCCAACAGCCTTTTGCTCCCAAAACTAGGCATTTTATCATATCAAGCGGATTTTTACACCGCCACTTGCGATAATTTCCACTTTGTCCAGCATAATTTTTAAATTTAAAAGGCAGGAAACAGTAGTTTGTCCCCAGTTATTTCAGGTAATCAAGACTATTTTCACGTCGTCTATTTTTCAATGAAGGCAAAACTTGTGCCACCACGTCCGCTTATGTCAAAAGTTTTTATTCCTAGCTCAATTCCCTGTTTTATAGTATCTTCAGTCATTCCAAAACCAACTTCTTTTAAAATAACTGGAATTTTCTATATTTTGAACAAATTCTTTTAAATTAGTTTTTCCCACTCGCTAAAGTTTCGGCTGCCTTCTGGCATAATCAGTTCTTGCATTAGATTTACGTGAACTTGTAAAAATAGTGGATTTAATGCTTTTATAGCGGCAATTCCCAGCTATGTAATTTTTATCAATTCAATATTTGTGGCAAGTCTGTAAATTAGGATTTTTCTTTTTACAATTTGAAATGAATCATCATCAGAATTTTTTAGAGCGGCACTGTATGAGCCTGTTACAAATAATAAATTACACTCACTTTGCAACTTTTGCCAGTTTTTGATTAATCTTTTTCGCATTTTCACTTCCGCCTGTAATTGCGTTAATAAAAATGGAAATTCAAAATCGTGGCTTGCAAAAATGAGTTGATAAATCAATTTCATCCAGATTATATTTTGAATGGAACTATGAATAAGTTCAACATCATCAAAGTTGTTATAATCACTTTCGTGTTCCAATGGCATACTTGATATGATCATCTTTTTCTATTTTTCATATTTCTCCTATTTTTATAATTTTTCAGCATACAGCAATTCAATCCCTGAATTTTTCCCATCTGTCGATAATAGTTTTTGTATCATTTTTGTTAAAGGAAAGGGCGATTCCGCAATCTCCGCCTCCAGCACCGCTGCTTTTTGGCACTAAAATATCGAGTTTTTGAGCAGAATTTACTAATTTGACTAAATTTTTGCTATAAATATTTTCATTTAAGTTTTTGAAGTAATTTTCCATTTTCATTAATGCATTTTTTATCATTGGCTTATCTCCATTATTTATGGCAATTCTCAAATCTTGTACGATATTTTCTACATTTTTAAAAAAAATTTTTATCAATGGAACTTTTTACAATGTTTATTAAATTACTAGAAATAGCAGGTTCCTTTTGTCCAGCCGACTAAAAATTACAATTTTAAAGTTGTTTTTGTTAAAGTGAAGTTCGAAATTCTGTAATTCCAGTTAGTTTTTAGAACATTTTCCAGAGTTTCGATTTTTTATTAAATCACTAATCTATCAAAAAGATCTATAAAAATTAAGTTTTCATAGGAAATGCAGGCTATATCGCCCATAGAGCCGTTATCTCCACGTTTTTAACAGCACATAGGAAGACAGCTTGAAAAGTATTTCCTTTGAAACTTGCAGATTGTATAGACTTAAAACGGATTTTTATTGTTAAAACGACAACACTTCCACTTGAGCCAATTCCTAGTTTTTGTTATCTATTTCCATTTTTCCATTAATTTCAGATTAAAAAGGCTTGATTTCCAAGTTTTGAATTTTAAATATTCATTTATAACAGTTATTGTTTCACAGATGAGGGAATAATTTTTGTCAAAAATTTTGTGAAGTTTTTATCGAAAAGCCGTTTGTTCAAGAGTTATGGCATAATCAAACATATCTGAAAAATTGTGTATTTATCAGCAAAATTTATTTTTAGAAGTCATAAAATGTTTATGTTTTTATGATTGCACTTTGTCCAGCTGTTAGAATTGAATATTCTCCAGCGATATAGAGCTTTTCCGCAAGTTTGGTTAGTTATTATTTTATTTTTGCATTTTTCTCTTTCATTTTTATAAAAGGGTGAGCATTAAAAATGCTTATACGTATGAATCTAACACCATACCATAAAACGCCATAAGTAAAAACCACTTTGAAATTAAATTTTAAATTATAGTTATTACTGTCAAAATAATGTTTTCTAGTTTATATCATTGTAATCTTGGGTAAAGTTAATGTTTTCAAATAGTTTGACAATGACTGAAATATGATGTGATAAATATTAGTAAATAATTTTAAAAGTGAAGTGATTTGAATGAATGAATTGATAAAACAATCGCAAAATAGACGTTCTGTAAGGGAGTTACAGGTGAAAAAGATAAAGAAAGAAGATTTAAAGACAATTCTTGCAAACTGCTCTAAAGAGCTGGCAAATTCAGTTAATGGACAGTAAACTTCATTAATTGTTGTAAGATAGGAAAAATTAGCAGTGCAGAACTTTCGTGGAGGACAGAAAGACATATGGGTACTAGGCTGACGCTTTTGGTGTTGTATTGGTTGATTTTTCACCGTGGGTTTGTACATCAGAATTCTCTTGGTAAGAGAAATATCGCTCCAAAATCTGCAGATGGAATTCTGGTTGGTGCGGTAGATGCGGGAATTGTTGTAAATGCCTATGCAGACAGCAGCCTCTTGCTCTCGGATACGGAAGTACTGTAATTGGTGCAATTAGAAAGGAAACAAAAGAATTTATAAAAATGGCGTGATTGCGTAATGTGTGTTCCCAATAGTGGGGAGTACACTTGGGTGCCTGTGGAAAAGAAAAATTAACTAGAGTAAAAGACCAAGGGTTCCGCAGATACATTTGTGTTGAAGATACCTATGATGTGCGAAAAAGTAAGAAAGGCGTGGAAATTTTGCACGAAAAGATACAGTGGCTTGTGCGTGAAAATGGAGACACCACACTGCCTGGCATACATGTTGAAATGACTGTGAAATCTGCGAAATTTCTATAATATCATCAAAACAGGACTTGGAAAGTCAAGGATCCAGATTTGCTGATGAACTAGATGAAATCATTAATGGAATAAGCTGACGGATTGCTTTATTTTATGAGATCATATTTTAATTATTTTGAAAATATTAGGTTCTATCTCTTTAGTTGGAAAAAGCTTTATAACTAACTTTTATTATTTAGGGCTTTAGTATGAAATTGCTAGATTGGATTATTTTTGAGAATTAAATGAAAAAGTAGGAGAAATTCTAAATTTGTTTTATTTTTGTCATTTAATCTGGGTTTCGGATTTTTAAAAAGTAAAATCAGAAAAGAGAAAAAGATGGTGAACTTTAGCACATTCACTAATTTCATGGCTTGAAATTGATGAGCAGGAAAATAAAAAGACATTATATGGAAAATTTTGCAGGTGATTTTTATGAGGGGCCAGTTGATAAAAATAGAGCTTCCTGAAGAATTGAAGAGAACTGTTCTGCATCGGATAATTGATGGTATTTCCTGACTAGTGAATGAGAATTTTTGAATGAATTACTCGTGGGAAAAATTCTGGTATTTTTAAAGGAATTTGTATCGGATATGTTTATTTGACCATTTTTAGCCAAAATTTTGATAGGCTATTCAATGAAAATATTAATAATATTGAAAAGAAGATACTGTATAATATATCTGAAAATCAGAGTCCATTTGCAGGAGCATGTCAATGGATTGAAAGTGAAAAAGTAATGTCTAATTACAAAAATATAGATTTTTGTGAACGTGCTATGGAATTTCTCAAAGGGTCAGAAAAGGAGAAATTTTAAGGCTAGCTGTAAAGAGCTGGGAGATTATACTGCCTTTTGAAGAAAAATCTATAAAAGAATATGTAAGAAGATGGTGCGATTTTAGTATGATTGCAATCAATTTTTATAGTTAATGAGGGCGAATTTAGACATCCATATAGGAAAATTGATTTTACAAGAAATTGCAGGAAGAAGGAGAATGACAAAGATTATGAAGATATTTTGATGTTAATGGTGGGGGATTGATGACTATACCAAGTTTAGCGGGTTTGCAGCACCAGCTGGAAAAGAGTCTGTAGAAATATATGATACTTTAAAGGCTGCAGCTGAAAGATTATGCAGTTTTGCAGCAAATATCAAAATTATGGTTCAAGAAAAATGCTTATCAATAAATCCGGATGTGGATAAGTATGTGGACACAAGTGATTCAACATTACAATGGGAAGAATCGTACAGAATGCTATTGAGCAGTTTAGAGTTTCTGTATATCAAAGTGCGGCGAAAAGGGAAATAATGAAGTTGTATTTTTAGTAAAAGGATACGATATGAAAAAGCTTTGGATAAGTATTTAGGAGATAATGCTATATGTAACAAAGGTTGATAACAGTAAAAGTGATGAGGTCAGAAGTTGATGTCGACACATAAAAATTACAATATGATTATTTGACTAAGAAAAATAAATTTGGCAAACTATCAACAGTAAGAATTTACAAAAGGTAACGACGGTTAAATGGCAAGTTGTTAAATGGTTAAACATAATTTAATATCAATAAAATTTTAAAACTTATAGTCGGATATTCTAGGTGTATATATAGAAAGTAAATTCATATGGTATTTATTGACGTATTTGATAATTTTGAAGAGGGCGTCAACCTCTTTTGCTCTTCTTGCTAATCTCAAACTATATAAATGTCTACGACAAAATATCCAACCTAGTTGGATTAATAAAATATTAATAGTATGAGGGCGGATGTCTGTAATGTTAAAATTCCCACACAATCGGCTCAACCTTGCATGCTGACAGCAGGATTCATCCCGAAAGTCTTGTACATCTGCCTTTGATTAAAATGAGATATCTTCGACACGGGCAATGTTTTTCCTGAAAGTACCAAGTGCCCTCTGCAAGCCTGTCCAGTCACAGTGTCAACGCTGAGCATCTCTACTTTTCCTGAGACTCAAGATTTTTATTGAATCCTCCTAATAATGAAACAATGGCATGAACATGAGGGTTCCATTTCAGGTCCCTGCCAAAAGTATGAACAGACAAGTGAGACCATACGTACAATAATGGAATCAGTAAAGTAAAATTTTGAATGTTCAGAAATTTTGTTTTCTTTTTCTTTTACTGCTGATATTGCTTGAAAGATGAACTTGAATACCTGGTTAACAGCAGTGAAAGTTTTGACAGAAGGGATGCTGTCATAAAAGAGAGAACTTTCTCGGATTCTTCGAGGGACTGAGCAAAGAGAACATGCCGGTGTTCACATGTGAGAATATGCTTTAGATCATTTTTCAGACCATGTCATAGAATCACTTGTAAACTCACTAAAATCAGCCGAATTTCTATTCGGCTCTCTTTATTAAAATTTATTCTCGCTAAACGTTTAGGCACGAACTAGAAAGAAATCATTGGTACATCAAATGTATTTAATACTATGTCTCGAACCCATTTAATTGAACTTCTAGAAATTATATAATTTGGGTTTGAGTAAAAGCATATACTTCTTTGAGTTCTGTTTTAAACTAGGCCATTCCTATAAATTCGCGGTTAAAATAGACTGATAGATATTTGATTAATAAATATATATTTTTATTTTCGTAGGATCGATCGTTGCCGCAAAACCTTATACTTGCAGTAAAAGGTTTGTCCTAATAATTAAAATTGTGGCAAGATTGCTATGCGCAACTTCCATGGCTAAGTCTGACGACATTTTTCTGCACTGCAGGCAAAACCGTCATATGCTCAAACAGTTTTGCCAGTTCAGAGAAAAATGCTCGGACTGATTGTTATATTAGACTTTATTCAGCATAGTATATTTTTGATTATGAAAATAATGAGTTTATATCCTTTATTAGTTTGTAATAATTTCGTTGTTTAAATGGCGTTTAGTATATATATCGTGTTGAAAGATACTAATTTTGATTTTGAGGAATTAAATAGTTTATAAAAAGGGAGTTAGTGTGAATAAAAAGATTATATATTACTATTGACTACTTTGTCGCACATTTACTTTTCGGAGGCTTACGGGATGAAAAGTGAGGTTTCTACTGGGATACGTTGAATGGTACTAGCTGATTTAACGTATAAAAAGATGGAGAAACTCATTATGAAAGGCAAATTTGGGAGCAGGCTGTGATATGGATAAGGCGGACTTCTTCCTGATGGATATTTTTGTATTTAATGACTATCTTGGAAAAGAGTATGGAGAAATTGCAGCCATTACCTATTGCAGAAGAGTTTGGACAGAAGATACTTGAAAAGAGAGAGATCCGAATGTTGAAATATATTTGATACTTGATGAAAGTAACACTTTTTATGGAGCGTTTGACAACAAAACTCATAAGAAGCTGGAGGAGGCTGGTGTAAAAAATTGATATGTGATCTGACAAAATTGAGAGATCCGATGCTTGTTTATTCGGCTCCATGGCGTCTTTTTGTCCAGCCTTTTTGGAAATCCAAAAATCGTGGAAAACTAAAAATCCAATTTACGAAGGTACTGACAAAGTTACAATCCGTAGTATTTTTAAGAGCGTTAAATGCAAAAGCTAATCACAGAAAACTTATTATGAATGAAACTACGGCAATGCTGACATCAGCAAACCCACACGCAGAAGGTTCAAAAGCACTCAAATGTGGCATTTAAGTTTTCATCGCCAATTATTAGTGAAATTTACGAGGGAGAAAAAGCCCGGCTGCAAAAATTACTAAAAAGATGGAAGCTTAAAGCAAAAATTACGGATAAGGATTTTGGTAAAATTCCATTTTCTAAAAATGACAAGCTAAAATTACAATATTTTACAAACGGAGCAACAGCTAAGGATATTTCGGAAGAATTAAAAACACACAGTTTGGAGATAAGGTTATTATTGCCCAGTTTTTTCCTTGCAGACAGAGGAATAATTAACGATATAAGAAAAGCGGCACGGCGTGGAGTAAAATTTGAGATAATTTTGAATAATTCAAATGCGGGACTTCCAAAATAAAGCTGCTGCTGGAGAACTAATGAAATATGCAAGAAAACATAATTATGACATAAATGTCAAGTTTTACAATAAAGGAGAGGAAATGTACCACGTAAAATGCTTTCTATTTTGAAAAATGATTATTTGATAACTTACGGAGGTTCAACAAACTTTACAAGACGTAATATGCGTAATTTTAATTTGGAAATGAACTAAAAATTATGTCAGCTTATGATCAGAAAAATTTCCAAAAGATATTTTGGATTATTATGACAGATTATGGACAAATAGGGATGGAGAGTTACATTACCTTATGACACAGATGAGAAAATTGATGAATGATTTGTTATTCAGGTTTATGGAAAATGAATGGATTTGAGGGCATTTTAAAAAGTTATTGTTTCTTGCCTTAAATCCTTATCTTGTGGGGAAAGTGTTTATTCCAATAAATAAAAACAATTTATTTGAAAAAATTAAAGAATAAGTTATAGATTGTATTAAAAAGAAAAAGAGTGATTTTTATGGAAAGTGTAATTAAGGCGAATAAGATTAAGATAGAAAAGATAAATGAGAATGACTATAATCGAATTTTGTAGTGTCAGATATCATGGACAGTACGATTTGTTTTTTGAAAAATGTTGGATAAAATTGACTTAAAAAGAGAAGATTTACTTGTGATTATGAGATATTTGTGACAGAGGAAAAAGTCTTATAGAAATTTATATAAAATGTATCAAATGATAAAACTTGGGTATAACTTGAAGTTTATTTTGGGAAATCATGAAGATATGCTTCTTGAAGACTTGGAAAATGATTATCCATTAAGATATGCAAAACAGAATATTCAATTTATAAACATTCTAAATATTTTGAAAATAAAACGATGACAGAATGGCACCAAGAAAAATTTTTTGATGAAATTAGATGGTTTGTAAAAATGGCTCAAAAACTGTCCTTTAATAATTTATGGAAATAAAAATATTTTTGTTCATGCAGGGCTCGATTTGAATATAGCTTTGACAAAACAAGAAAAAGGAAACAGTACTTTTGGACTAGAGATGAATTTTGGATTATGGAAAATGTAGAGCTTGAGGAATATAGGGATAAAACATATATTTTGGTCATACTCCTAATATAAATGGAAGAATCTCTAAAAAGACTGATAAAATAAAGGAATAGACTGCGGCGCATTTTTACGCATTTTTAGGATGTATAGAAGTAAAAAGTCAAGAGGAAATTTATGTTTATGAAGATGAATTTATAGAATTTTGATGAGGTTTCAAGCAAAAGTATTTTTGGAACTTTGGAATGAGGAAGTGGCGGGTTTATAAATTCTGAGAAATATAAGATTAAAAGTGGGAAAGGGAAAAATAATAATTTTAGAAAAATTAGATAAAAATGATTTTTAGCAGATTTTTGGAAAAATATGAAAAATTGCTTGGAAAAGAATATTGCAAATTATATTAAAAAGAAGAAATTATATATATTTTTGGGATTGACATTTTTATAAAATATGCTATAATAGATATGTAAAAATCCCTAAGGGTGACTTTGATAATATTTATGTACTATAAATTAGACTGAAAAACTAGTCTGTTATAATATTTTAAGTGAGTTTTAGTACAACTCACAAAAATATTATATAAAGGAGGTAGTGAGATGGTAGATTTCATTGCGATATTTATTCTTTTTGTAATTATTTATTACAGCTTGAATAGATAGAGCATGAATTTCCACTACCTCGCCCTTAGGGGACATTTTTAAATTTAAGGAGGAAATATTAACAAGAAATTTGTTAAAATAAAGGATGAACAAAATTAAAAATATTGCAATTATTACACGTAGATCATGGAAAAACGACTTTGTCGATGCTTTTATTGAAACAGGCAGGAACATTTGGGGAACATGAAAAAGTAGATGAAAGAATTATGGATAGTAATGAGTTTGGAGAAGGAAAGAGGAATTACGATCTAAAGAAATGCCTATTTCATTATGATGGATATAAGATAAATATTGTGGATACTCCCATCATGCAGATTTTGGTGGAGAAGTATGAGAATCTTGAAAATGGTAGATTCTGTTTTGCTTTAGTAGATGCATTTGAAGGTGTTGCACAGACTAAATATGTATTAAAACAGGCATTAGAGCATGGACTTCGTCCAATTGTAGTAGTTATTAAGATTGACAGCCAAATGCATCCTGATGCAGTTGTGGGATTCTGTTTTTGATTTTATTTGTAGATTTAGGGGCAAATGATATTCAGCTTGATTTTCCAGTAGTTTATGCGTCTGCAAAAATGGATTTGCTAAAGCTGGAACTGGAAGATGAAGATAAGGATATGAAACCGCTTTATGATAAAAATTATGGACATGAAGATCCTGAAGGAGATATGAATGAGCCACTTCAAATGCTTGTTACAAATACTGAATATGACGAATATGTAGGAAAATTGGAACTGATGAATTTATAATGGAAAAATTGATCAGGAAATTACGTTGATTAAGAGAAATGGTGACTTTGGCAAATAGTAGTTACTGAATTTATGGATATGACGGACTTCTAAAAAGTTGAAATGGAAGTAGCGTATGCTGGAGATATTGTAACAATTGCGGGAATTGATAAAATTGACATAGAGAAAACTGTAGCAAGTAGAGAAAATCCTAAGCCATTACCATATTGACATTGATGAGCCTACACTTGCTATGACATTTATGGTAAAATGATTCACCATTGCAGTGACAGGATGAAAAATTTGTAACTTCGAGAAATATTGGAAAGATTGCAAAAGGAAGTAAATCATAACGTGAGTATGAGACTTGAAATGACAGATTCCGCCGATGCATTTATTGTAAAAGGAAGAGGAGAGCTTCAATTATCTATTTTGCTTGAAAATATGAAGAGAAGGCTACGAAGTAGCAGTTCAAAACCTGAAGTTATTTTTAAGGAAGAAAATGGACAGAAAATGGAACCAATCATTGCAATTATCGATGTTGCCGATGAGTTTGTAGGAGTCGTAATTGAAAAATTAGCGTTAGAAAAGGTGAAATGGTAAATATGAATCAAGGAAGCGATGGATACACAAGACTTGAGTTTTAAAGTACATCACGTGGATTAATTGGACTTTAGAAATGAATTCTTGACGGAAACAAGAGGAACAGGAATTATAAATCATTCATTCTTTGAGTATGAACTTTCAAGGAGAGGTAACAGGACGAAGAAGAGGAGTTTTAATAGCAATGGAACCTGGAACAAGTTTAGGGTACTCGTTAAATAACTTACAACCAAGAGGAATCCCTGTTTATAGGGCCAGAGTAGAAGTTTACGAGGAATGATAGTCGGAGAGCATTCAAGAGAAAATGACTTAGTTGTAAATGTATGTAAAGGTAAAAACTTACAAATATGAGGCCAGGAAGGATGATGCTGTGAGTGCACCTCGAAGAATTTTCATACTGGAATTGGCACTTGAATATATTGAAAATGATGAGTTAGTGGAAATTACACCTAACTTTATCAGACTTAGAAAAATATTTGAATGCTAACGATAGATGAAAACTCTAAAATTAAATACGAATATAAATTAGTAGCGATGTGATTTTTGATGGATAATATAAAACTTCAAGAAAAAATTAAAAGCCGAGTTGTCTGATGAGAAAAATAAAATTTATTGAAAAATATAGTATGGAAATAAATCTGAGGCAATGGATAAACTAGAAGAAATAATACACTTAACGCTTATATTTTCTGCATAAATTTATTTCACAAAATAATATTTTAGAAATAGTTTTTAGAAAATATCGAGCTTTGATGATTGAAATATTTTAGAGCAAATATTGCAATGATTTTTATAATATACTCAGGTTTTATAAAGACACAATTGGATGTAGAATTTTTATCATAGAAAATCAGAAAAGCATAGATTTAAGATATTTACAGCAAATAAGAAAGTAGAAGATGAACCTATCGAATGGTTTGATAGTTTTGAAAAATAACAAATAAAACTGGAGCTATTTCAATAGTTGCAGTATTGTTTTAAAGTTATAAAATTTATTAGACTTGTTTGGAAATTTAATATTCTTATCTTTATATGTAATATTTATTTTGTTATATTTCCAAATTTTACAGTTATTACAGCTGTTGCAATTTTTAGTTTCACCATTTTAGCCTGCTTTGAAAATACTGTCCGTATTTTTATCTAATAACTGCATATTTTGCTTATTAATTTCAATCTGTAAAATTTTTAACTGTTTTACTGAATTTCACTTGTTTTTGCCCTTTTAGTAAAATTTCCGCTGCTATTTCTCCGAACGGTAACCGATATTGTAGTCGGTAGTTCCTGTGAAATCAGCCTCCTGCATTTGGAGTAAACGTCATTTGTAGCTAGAATCGAACTTTGCATTGTTAAAACATCAGCATGCTGCAAAATATGATGCTACTGTATTATCTGAATAGCATAGATATCAATATTCTTTGAAATAAGATTTGCTGCGGCAACCATTTCTGTACCATTTGTAACAGCTTTTCCACTACTGTGAATCCATACTCTCTGCCAGTTTTTCAAATTATTTACTAGAAACTGAATTTTGTTCAGACGAATTATAAATGATCTTATTTTTCGCTCGTAATAATCTCTCATTAATTTTAAATTTTTCTGTAATGAGCTGCGCCACTTGTTCCTGTAACATTAGAATTCCTACTAGTCCTGCACTTTTGGATCTGTAACTGAACCAAATATAACTGGTGTTCTTTCAATCTGATTTTTAGCTGCTTGTGCAGTTGGTGTTGTAATTGCAAATACCAAATCTTTTTGTCTGCTGCAAATTGCTGCATAACCAGAGTCCGATTACTCATGTCATTATTTGCAATTTTTATCATCATAATCAGCCTTTACCTGGCTTTGCTAATGCATCTTTAAAACTCTGCTTTGCTGCATTTAATGCTGACGACTACATCTGTGACAATCCAAATATAGACCTTTTCATTAACTTTGAACTTTTTGTTCTTGAGAATCATTACTTTTTATTTCCGCAAGATAAAAGCATCCCTCCTAACATACCAAATAATAGTACACCTCTCATAATCATCTGTTTTCTCCTAAAATAAATAATTTTGAATCGTATTATTATTTTACCATATTTTTAAAAACTTTCCACATTTTAATAAATTTATCAATTAGAGTAATTTAAAACAGAAAAAGTAACATTAAAATTACTAAATTTTAAGTTTAGTAAAATAATTAATTATTTTTACCAAAAAGATTAAATGAAATATTCAGTTTAAATAAAAATAATAGATATTTTGAAAAGTCCTCTGTATTTATCTTTGTAATTTACTAATTTAAATGCTCATGCTTGACACGATTACTATTGTAAACTATATAATATAAAAAGATTACAGAACGTAAACATTTTGAAGGAGGTAAGAATGTGAAAGAAAACTGCAAAAATCGATAAAAACAATATATAACAGATCAGAATGGGAAGTGAATGCGTTGTGGGCAGAATAGCAAGTTACTAGCAAGTTTGTGACAGAGGTGCTTTTAGAGAAAATGAACTGAAGCAGGCTACAATAAAGACGCTGTTAAATCGGCTGCTGGAAAAGAATATTTTTGAAAAAGAGGAAATTGAACAAATACATTTATTCGACGGATTTTACGGAAAAAGAAGTGCAACAGTTATATATTGGGAACTTTTTGATAAAATTTGTAAAACAAAAGTTGGAGAAATGATAGGAAAGTTATTGAGAACAGTGAACTGAGTTTTGACGACTTGGACTTAATTTTCAAAGGCTGTGGAGAAAAAGAGAAAAACGCTGTGAAGGAAGTTTTGTGTGATGTGTATGAAGGGCAGTGTAATTGCGAACATAGTGGACATAAGCATATTTAAAGATATATTGTACTAAATGAAGGAGGAAAAGATTATGGCAGACTATACAGTAACTGGAATGAGCTGTGCAGCTTGTGCCAATGCTGTGAAAAAGGCACTTAATAAAAATAATGATATTAACGCTTCAGTTAATATTGCAACTGAAAAATTGAATATTGAATATGATGAGAAGAAATATAATTTTGATAAAAATTAAGAAAATAGTCGAGTCGGCTGGGTATGGACTGGTTGAAGATATGACGGAAGATAAAAGCTGGAACTTTATCAGAAAAATAACAAGTTTGAAAAATCGATTAATTTTGGCAGTTATTTTTGTTGTTCCACTTTTTATATATTTCGATGGGGGCATATGCTTGACAGCAACACTTCCTGAATTTTTGAACTCTAAGGTAAATCCCGCTTAATTTTGCATTGGCACAGTTTGTATTGACTTTGCTATGATTTATGCTGGAAGAGATTTTCACATGGATTTAAAAATTTAGTAAGAAAATCTCCAACAATGGATTCGTTAATTGCTATTGGGGCAACAGCGGCAGTACTTGCGAATTTACGCCACTTTTAGAATTGTAACTGCAGATCCCGAAGCGCATATGGATTTTATATTATGAGTCAGCTGGTACAATTATTACGTTAATCTTGTTTGGGAAAAACTGCTGGAGGCAAAAACAAAAGGTCAAACTTCGTCGGCAATAAAAACTTGATCGGACTTCAGCCTAGGACTAAAATTATTGAAATGGAGGAAAAGGAAGTCCTGATTGAAAACTTGAAAGCTGGAGATATTGTAATTGTAAAGCCGGGGAGAAAAATTGCAGATGAAAGGATTGTAGAAGGTCGACTTCGTTGATGAATCAATGTTGACAGGAGAAAGTTTGCCAGTAAGCAAAGTTGGGGATAAGGTTGTTGGAGGAAGTATAAATAAAATGGAAGTATCAGATTTGAGGCGATCAAATTGGTAAAAATACAGTTTTGTCGTAAATTATAAAACTGGTTGAGGAGGCACAGGGTTCAAAGGCTCCTATTTCTAGAATGGCGATATTGTGGCGGCGTATTTTGAGCCGATTGTTGGCTGATTGCGATAATTACAGGAATTGCTTGGTTTTGAGTGGAAGCGGATTGGTTACTGCATTGTCGTTTTTCATCGCTGTACTTGTAATTGCAGTGTCCGTGCATTGGGACTTTGCAACCCCACATCGATTATGGTTGGGAACTGGAAAAGGGGCTGAAAAACGGTATCCTTATCAAAAAGTGGAGAAGCTCTTGAAACAGCATAAAATTAAAACAGTTGTATTTGACAAGACTGGTACGATTACAAAAGGAAAGCCTGTACTTACTGATTTGATTGCTTATGGATATATATAATGAAAATGAATTGTTAAAAATTGCTGCAAGTGTGGAAAATGATTCAGAGCATCCATTAGCAGAAGCAATCGTAAATGAAGCAAAAAGAGAAAAATATTGAAATTAAGCCATATGAAAAATTTAGAGCAATGCCAGGTTACGGTATTCGTGCAACATTTGAAGGCAAGGAAGTTCAAATTGGAAACAGAAAACTTATGGAAAAATCGAAAAATCAATGTGAAATTTTCAAAAAGATTATGATATTCTGTCAAATGAAGGAAAAACTCAATGTATATTTCGATTGATGACGAATTATGGGACTTGTTGCAGTTGCAGATGTTATGAGCGAAACAAGCAAGGAAGCTATAGAAAAACTGATGGGAATCAAGACAATAATGCTAACTGGAGATAACGAAAAACTGCGAAAATTTATCGCAAAGCAAGTGGGAATAGATGATGTACTCAGAAGTGCTGCCTTTATCAGAAATCTCAAAAAGTAAAAGGAACTTCAAGAAAAAGATGAATCTATTGCAATGGTTGGAGACGGAATTAACGATTCACCAGCACTCTGGCTCAGGCAAACGTTGGAATTGCGATAGGAAATGGAACGGATGTTGCTACAGAATCAGCTGATATCGTCTTAATTAGAAACGATTTGAGAGATGTTGCGGTGCAACAGCATTAAGTAAAGCGACAATCACAAATATAAAAGAAAATTTGTTTCTGGGCATTCTTTTATAACGTACTGGGAATTCCATTTGCCGCTGGAATATTTTATGCATTTTTCAATGGACCACTGGATCCGATGATAGCGGCTTTTGCAATGTCGTTTAGTTCAGCATCTGTTTTTGGGTAATGCTTAAGATTGAAATTTTTAAAGTTAAATAGAATTTTTGAGAAAAATAGGCTGAATTTTATTACTATCTATGATATTATCTTCATAAGAGGTGAGTAATATGGAAATAAAATTATAGAAATTTAATAAAGAGTTGAGAATAAATCATTAAAAAATTGCAGAAGATATGAATTAGAAATAATTTCTTCAAAAGTTTTGAAGAAGTATAAAAACATTTGAGAAATTGACGAAATGATTCCGTATATATATAAAATTTTAGTATTGATTTTTTGAAAATGATATAATATTTGAATAAAAACAATCTATATGCTTATAGTTAGAAAAATACGGAGAACTTTCATTCTTAATTGAATGGGGGCATTTTTATAATAATATAGATATTCTGTTGATTAGGACTCTAAACTACAACAAGCTATATAGATTTTGGATGGTCAAGATGATTAATCAATACTGTTTTTGCCATAATCATTCTATTTTTAGCCATCAAAGATAGTTGGCTTGAATTGATTTTTCCTATCTTGCCTACTGGTTATTTATAACTGGTAGGTTTTATTTTTAATAGATAAGAAAAATATTGGAAATTGTTAATAAATTAAATATAACATTATTAAAGTTAAAATTTTACTGTTGACAATTTTAGAAAATTATATTAAAATAAATTGTAATGATTACAAAATTAAATAAATTATTATGAAATAAATAAAAATTAAATTTGGAGGTATGGAAAATGGATTTAGCTTAAATCTTGGTGCTTTAGATGAAGGGAAACTAGTAAAAATTGATGAAAATAAGCTTTATGATGTGACTGTTATTGGTTCCGGGCCTGCGGCTGTCTCTGCAGCAATTTATGCGGCTAGAAAAGGGCTTAATGTGAAAGCGATGGTCTGAGTGAAATTGGTGACAAGTTCTCGATACAAATGAAATTGAGAATATTATCGGAACTGTTTTGACAACTGGAGCCAAATTTGCAGAAACTTTGGAAAAACATTTAAAAGAGCATGAAATTGCATTTTAAAGAAGGGTATTTAGTAAAAAGAGATAAAAAGAAGACGGAAAAGATAAGATTTTGGTAACTGATGATGGAAAAAGTTATAAAACAAAAACAGTTATTGTAGCAACTGGAGCAAAAACCTAGAAGTCTAAATATTCCTGGAGAAGCCGAATATGTTGGTAAGGGAGTGCATTATCTGCTCAACTTGTGATGGACCTTATAAAGGGCTGATGTGCTGTAATTGGTGGGGAAATTCAGGTGTGGAAGCAGCGCTTGACTTATCTCGGAATTGCAAAATCAGTTACATTAATTGAATTTATGCTGTAATTAAAGGCAGATAAAGTTCTACAGGAAAAATTAGTTGAGCAGCCAAATGTAAAAACTATTTTAAATTCTGCAACAGTTAAAGTAAACGAAATGAGTTTGTTGAAAGTATTGTTTAGTAAAAAGCAGAGAAACTGATGAAGAAAAACATTGAATGTAGAAGGTATGTTTGTGGGAAATTGGGTGTCACCAAGAAGCGAAGTTGTAAAAAGACTTGGTTGAAACAAATAAAATTGGAGAAATTGTAATTAATCCTGAAAATAATTCAACTTCTGTAGGGAATCTTATGTGCGGGAGATGTTACAAAACATCAGACAAAAACAAATTATTATTGCAATGGGAGAAGGTCAAAAGCTGCATTAGGAGCATTTGAGTATCTGATTACAAAAATATTAATTATTAAAAATAGGAAAAATGGACTGCATCTAAAATCTTGAACACAAGATAAGAGATGTGTGTGATTTAAAAAGAAGATTAATGAAATTCTTATTTTCATATACTCCAATTAATTAAAATTAGAGTACTTATAATGATAAGAAAAATCTCATATTTTAATTAGCAATTCAAAAGTAATTATTTTTAAAAATTCTTCATTTTCATCACTAATTACCCAGTCTTTACCATTTTTACATATTTTTACATCTAGTGTTTTTCTAAATATTTTAAATCTTTTGTTTAAATTTCTCGTTAAAGAATTCTTTTTCCAACTTGCATAATTTCTTTTTGTAAATCTTGTTATTTTGGGGCATGGATTTAGACATTCTTTCAGAGAGCCTAGTTTGAAGTTCACCTATATATGAAGATAAATTGGGAGCTTTACATGACATTTATTGTAGCGGTGTTTCCTTTTGACTCGACTTTATTAACTTTGTAGTTATCATTCCTTCACCGTATACTTTGCTAAAATTTTCTAAAAATAGTACTAACATTTCCTTCAGATTTGCCAAATTTTGACATATCTCCTGATTGGATTATTTCTATTTTTCCTCAAAAATCTTTTTGTGCAGGATGAGTTCCACAGCATTACTACAAATAAAAGCATACTTAGTAAAATTAAAATTTTTGCCTTCATAAATTTTCTCCTTCAATTTTTACATTATACTATGTTTATATAATTTTATAGACAGTATTTCATTAGATTTATATTATTGAAAGGGTTTTTGAAGCATCGTTGCAAAAAGTAAAGTAAATAATATGTTACAGCATCTGAAATAGTCGTTATTAAAGGTGTTGCCATAACAGCTTTTGGATCTGCTTTTAAAATTTTTGTTCCAAGTGGAAGCAATGCTCCTACTATTTTTGAGATTATTAGTAAATACAGAGTTATTGAAACAATAAAGGCGATTGTCGGATTTATTTTTTCCAAAGTAATTAGTCTTACAAAATTTAGAATTGATAGGACTCATTGAAACCATAATACCTATTGAAAATTCTTTTCTAAGTACTTTGAATGCATCTTTTGGAGAAATTTTCCCTAGTGCTAGTGAACGGATTACAACAGTTGAAGATTGCGATCCAACATTTCCTCACTTGACATTAACATTGAATAAATGCTGTCAAAATAATTGATTTTGCAAGTACTTTTCATATCCCTGTATTATATTTCCTGAAATTGTGTCAGAAATCATAAGGACTGCAAAGCCATCCAATCTTTTGTCTTGCCATTGTAAAAACGCTTGTCTTTAAGTAGGAATCATCAGTAGAAGAAGTAATCCCCGCCATTTTATGAAAATCTTCAGTAACTTTCCCGACGACAACATCCATTACGTCATCTACTGTAATGATTCCTAAAATTCTGCCTTCATGATCTACAACGGGCATAACGATAAAATCATATTTTTGAACAAATCTGCAACAACTTCTGATCGTCATCTGTGTGAACACTTACAAATTGTTCACAATATCTTCAATTACTGTATTGTCTTTTTGCACTAATTCTTTGAGTGAAAGTACTCCCTCGAGTTTTCCATTTTCACTTGTAACATAGCATGTATATATATTTTCTTTATCTTTTTCCTGTTTTTCTTAATAATTCAATTGCTTCTGAAACAGTCATATTTTGAAAATCGACATATTCAGTTGTCATAATGCTTCCTGCTGAATTTTCAGGATACTTTAATAGTTGATTTATCAAATGTCTGTCTTTTTATCAGTATTTTCAATATTTTCTTTACAACATTAGACGCATTTCTTCAATAATGTCAACAATATCATCAAAGTATAGTTCGTCAAAGATTTCACGTGTTTCAATATCAGTTGATGCATGAATAATCATTTCTTGACGTTCTGAATCCAAATATGGAAATACATCTGCTGCTTTATCTTTTTTAATAGTCGAAAAATCATTATCACAAGTTCAGGCGATTTGAACTGGTTTAATATATCAGAAATTTCAACTGTATTTAATTCATTTAACTGTTTTTATTTCAAAAATATTTTCTTTCAAAAAGAGCTTCAATTATTTCTTTCATTTTTCCTCCTTACTTTCCTATATTTATAGATACTTAATATTTATTTTTATGATGTTGCTCAAAAATATAGTTGCAAATCTAAAAATAGATAGTAGAGTTAAGGCATCAAGTATTGTAGTTATTAATGGACCTGCCATTGTTGCTGGATCCATTTTAAATGTCTTTTGCAATGATGGGCAAGAAAGCGCCTATTATTTTTGAAATTATAACTACAAAGACAAGAGTTACCGAAACTGTTATGGCAACATTCAAAGGGTTTTGTCAAAGATATAATCCTTAGAAAAATTAATTGCGCGTAACAATGGCGACTATAAATGAAATAAGAAACTCTTTTCTTAGTATTTTAAAAGTATCTTTTATATTGACTTCTCCTAATGCTAAGGCACGGACTACAATGGCTGAGGATTGTGCTCCTGCATTTCCTCCAGTATCCATAAGCATTGGGATAAATGAGGAAAGTATAACTACAGACTGCAGTACATCCTCGTAGCTTTTTATAATTCTTCCTGTAAATGTGGCAGAAATCATAAGCACGATAAGCCAGCTGATTCTCTGTCTTGCCATAGTAAAGGCGCTTGTCTTAAGGTAAGACTCCTCAACTGGTGAAATTCGGCTATTTTATGAAAAATCTTCTGTTGCTTCCTGTTCCACAAACGTCCATTATGTCATCAATTGTAATTATCCCAAGAAGCCTATTTTCATCATCCGTAACTGGAAGAACAATAAGATTATATTTTTATTATTTCAGCGACTTTTTCCTGATCATCGTTTGCGTGTACACTTATTACATTTTTATTCATAATACTTTTGGATGGGAACGTCATCTTCGCTTGTAATAAGTTCCTTTAAGGAAATTACCCTTCCAGTTTTCTAACTTCATCAATTACATAACAAGTATAAACATTTTCCATGTCTTCAACAGTATTTCTGATTTTTGAAATTGCTTTGAGACACAGTCATATCCTTTTAAATCCATGTATTCGGTTGTCATAATACTCCTGCTGAATTATCAGGATATTTTAGTAATTGGTTTATCAAATGTCTATCTTTCGCATCAGTATTTTTCAAAATCTTTTTACTACATTTGATGGCATTTCTTCAATATCGACAATATCATCAAAATAAAGTTCATCAAATATATTTTTGTTTCGACATCAGTCATAGTGTTAATAATCACTTTTTGATGTTCTGTATCCAAACATGAAAACACATCTGCTGCCCTGTTTTTAGAAAGTAACCGAAAAATCATTATTAATTCAGAGATTCAAACTGATTTAACAGTTCTGAGACTTCAACAGTATTTAATTCATTCAAATATTTTTCTGATTTCAAAATATTTTTCATTTATAAGTGTTTGAATAGTGTTGTTTTCATCGTTATCTCTCTCTTTGCAATTTGTTAAAGTTTTTACTTCTTATGCAAATTAAAATAAGGAGAATAACAACACGAAGATATTCCTTTATTTTGCATAGGGTTAGTAAATTTTAGATTATTCAGTTTCTCTTCCGGGACTTCTTCTGTTCAAAACATTCACCTCCATAACATACAAAAATCAGCATAAATTTCTAAAAATGAACTTTATGCCCATAAAATTTTATCAGACAAACTAATGATTGTCAATAAATTTCTAAGAAATTTTCTTTTAATAAAAGGGACTCAATTTAAGAGTTTCCTTTAATCATAATTATTTATGCAGATAATAAAAATCAGTCTTTTACGTATATTTTTACCCTTCCTGTATAAAACTATATGAGGCTCTTCTTTTGTGTATAGTTTTTCAGGTATGCTCTTATCTATGAAGTTTTTCTAGTTTTATACATCCATATATAATTTTTCGCTCACAATAACTAATTTTGCTTCTTCAAATGCAGGCACACCATCTAAAAATACTGGATTAAATCCAACTCTGCAATTTTATCACATCTCTTCCTGATTTCAATCCAAGTACATGAAGTTCCTTTATAACCATTAAAAACTTAAAGAAAACAATTTTGTTTCATCTACAAATTTTCTTAGTATATCTTGTAGCCTTTATAAACTGAAATAACAGGACCTCGCCAAAGATAACCCATCATTCCCCACGTGACAGTCATCGTATTTATCCCATTCTCATCTCCCTGCCGTGACAAGGCTCCAGTCTTTACCTGTACTTGTAAAAGGATTTAAATCAAAATCCTGAATTTTTATTTTCGTGAAATCCCATTTCTAACACCTCCATAATTTTTATTAGAGTTTCAAGTATTTTTATTATAACATATTTTTAAAAAGTAAATATTGACATAAATAATATTTTTATAGTAAAATATTTTTATAATCAAAGTATTTTTGGAGATTAACTGAAATTAAAGATTTAATACTTTAGAATGAGGAGGAAAACATGTTGAAAAATTAGTAAATTTTAAGTCTTATTGTAGTCGGAATGATGGCATTTGGAGATGATATGACACATTTAATGTAAAATTGGAAGAATCAGTAGTAACAGCTACGGGATTTGATGATGACAGAGCAATCAAATTAAGAATACTACAATTGTAAATATCTCAGGATATACGCAATAAAAGGTATAACACTATAGAAGAGATATTAAAGCGTACACCGTGTAAATTTTGTGAATAATGGATTTGGATATATTGTGGATGTAAGAGGACAAGGAGTTCAGGGAGCTGCTAAAAATGTAAAAAGTTCTTGTGGATGGGTCTCCTTTAAACATACTTGATATGTCGCATGCAATTTTACCTCTAAATTCAATTTCAGTTGAAGATATTGAAAAATAAGAAATTACACGGTGGAGGGACTGTACTTTACGGTGGAGGAACTGCTGGTGGAGTAATTAACGTAATTACAAAGAAAACGCAAGAAGAGCCTGTAAAAATAAGGTTTACTATCAAAACAGTTCATTTGACACAAATAAATTAGGTTTGGAACAAAGCATAAAATTTGCGAGATAATTTCTTATTAGATTTGGGATATGAAAAATATTAATGGAAATGGGTATAGACAAGGTGATAAGAGAGATGTGAAAATCTAAGAGGTGGATTTACATATAACATCAGTGATAATCAGACATTAAGATTTAAAGCCACAAGATACAAGGAAGAGTCAAAAGAATCCGACGGTATAACTAAAGTACAGTTAAATAATGATAGAAAACAGGCAGGAACAATCTTTGACAGAATCTGATTTGGATAGAACAGAATACAGCCTAAATTATAGAAATCAAGCCTACTGATAATTTAACTTTCTCGTTGTTAGGATACAATCAGAAAAACAATTAGAGATTACGATCAGGAAGCTCCAGCTGGAAGAATGACTCATAAGACTGATGGACAGTTTAAAGATAGAAAAACTGGAGTTGACTTTAAAAGGTAAATATAACTATGGTTCAGGAAATGTAATCTTTGGATACGAATATATAAAAATAATTCAAACAGAAGTTCTTATGGTGCAATGTATATGAGAAATAGAAGATTATTCCCAACATCTACTGTTGTATATTGATTTGCAAAAATACTCATTCAGTACATTTGTTCAAGGAAGACACTCTCTACAGACAAGTTTGAGGAACTTTAGGTTATAGATATGAACATGCTGATTATGATATTCACAGAACAGATGGAACAAATGTTATAAATAAAAATACTAGAGCACAATGCTTATGAAACAGGATTAAACTTTAAATATTCCGACACAGGAATGTTTATGCAAAATATGAAAGAGGATACAGATCTCAAGTCCAACAGAAATGGTTGATAAATCAATTACAGAGGATATGTACTAAAACAATCTGAAATCTGAAAAATATGATACTTAGTGAAAGTGGTATAAAAGACATGATTGGACCTTCATTTGTAAGCTTGACAGATTCTATACTAATAAAAATGATGAAATTTGTAATTGATATGCAAGCGGACATGGATTAAACTGGACATATAAAAACTTGCAGAAAAACAGAAAGAAAAGGTGTAGAACTATTTGCAGAGCAATATTTTGGAACATTTAGAGTAAATGAATCAGTTTCTTATGTGGATGCAAAATTAGCAAAGGTGCAGATAAAAAACAAAAATACCTTATGTATCAAAAACAAAAGCAACTTTAGGAGCTAATTATGAAGTATTGACAGGACTAACCTAACAGCTGACCCTCAATTACTTCTCAGATTCTGTAGATGGAAACTATGAGAAAAATAAAAGGTTATTCTACAACAGATTTAGGAGTAAGTTATGCTATAAAACAGGTTTAGGGGTGCAAGCAGGAGTTAAAACGTATTTGGTAAAAATATTACAGATATAAAAACGGAGATTCATATATCCCAGAGCTGAAAAAGAACATACTATGTTGGTGTAGTTATAACTTCTAAAAAAATAATTTTAAATATGGAAAGTGGCAGTCAAGCAATTGTTATAAAGTTGTATTGCATTTTTATAAAATAAATTTTATATAAATTATTGCAAGTTTTAAAATACTTTTAGTTAATAATTATTTTTTCGTTTATATTTATAATTTCTTTTTAACGTAGACACCAGACGCCAGTCCTCTTTCAGCAATAAACAGTTATTTCAATATATTTTTAATTGACATCATAGAGATAATGACGAAATGTTCTACGAACTACTCCACTTTTACGCAAAACTTTCTTTATAAGAAATTTCGCTTGGAAAATTGGTTATGAAATGCAATAGTTGTTATTATAATAAAGTATGATTAATTTTTGTTTATAGAAAAATATTTATGAAAAATTTTTAACTATGGACAAGGATCGAAAAGTAAAATATGAAAATTCAAAATAAGAAAAAGAAACATATAAAAATTGATAAAAATATGTGAAAATATATTTGGTATTAATAATTTTTATAATTGTACAGCATTTTTGTCTTTGAAAAATAGGAACTGTGGATATTTCGGCAAAAAGATATATTTAGGAGTCTTTTAGGTGGGAAAATGAGGATGAATCGATGAAATCACATAATTCTGCGGAGTTGCCGAGAATTATTATGGCGGTGCTGATAGGAATGTTGCTGGCTGGTTCAGGGCGGTTGTGCAGTCGGTTTTTCAGAATCCGTTGGCGCATCTCATATAATTGGTATTTCGGCTAGTGCCGCTTGGAGCGGTTATTGCGTTGTCTTAATTTTCCTGATGTTATGTAGTGGAATCTGTGGATTTATTGTATCGGTTATCGTAGCGTTGATAATTTTTAGGATTTCGAGAAGCAGGACTCAGGACGGATGTGGCTGTACTTTTAATTGTTGGGACTAGGATTTCGTCTTTTTAGCATTTACGTCGTTCAGTATGTATCTGATTGCAGGATTCCTCAGAATAGTAACGTGGATGATGGGATATATGGGAAGTGCTTGGTTGAGAAATTGGAGTTCTTATGATACCGCTTGTAGTTTCTGATCGTTTATTTTTATTTAAAAAGATATGAGATGGACTATGATGAGTGGGATGAAGAGGCACATCTCGCTTGGAGTGAATGTGATGAGCTAGGAATTTATTGATTGTTTCGGCACTGATTGTCGGATTTTTCTGTGGCATTTACTGGAATGATAGGATTTGTTGACTTATTGCACCGCATACGGTAAGGCTCGCAAAGCAAAAAGTGGAAGTAATACTAGGTTACCGCCTTTTAGCAACATTGGGTGGAGGGCTGTTTTTAAGGATTTGTGATACGATTGGACGCACAATTTTGGCGCCGACGGAAAATTCGGATAGGAGTGGTAACTTCATTTGGAGCACCATCTATATTTGGCGATAAGAAGGAAAAAGGTGGATAGAATGAGTAGTGAAATAATAATTCAGAAATTTCGATAGAAATGTAAGTTTAGCTATGATAATTCCCAGATAATAGATGGCTTAAATATAAATATAAAGAAAGCGCGAATTTGTTGAGCTCTTTGGTGCAAATGGGAGTGGGAAAAATCGACGCTTTTGGAAAAATGATTATGAAATATTTTCCCATAGAAACTGGGAATATTGAAATTTCTGACAAAAATATCAGTTTGCTATAGTCCTAAGGAAATGGCAAAAATAATAAGTTTTGTTCCTCAAAAGTCAGCTTTGAATATGCCGATAAGTGTAATTGAAATGGTTTATATGGGACGTACGCCACATATTAAGAATAAGTGGATTGGTTTTGATAAGGAAGATGAGCGTAAGGTAAATGAGATTTTGGAAAAGTTGCAACTTGAAAATTTAGGACAGATCGATTTTTCACCTTTCAGGTGGAGAATTTTCAGCGTGTTCTGCTGGCAAGGGCATTGGTGCAGGAAACGAGGATTATTTTTACTGGATGAGCCGACTTCTGCATTGGATATGAATTATGCTCTTGAAATTATGAAGCTTACATCGGATTTTGTGAAGGAGAAAAAGATTACGGCTGTTATGGTTTTGCATGATTTGAATCTGGCTTCAATGTATTGTGATAATGTATGTTTTAAAAGATGGAAAAATTGCATATTCAGGGAGTCCAAAGGAGCTTTACAAAAAGGAGATTTTTCTGAAATTTATGGATTTGAAATGTGAAATCAGTGAAAATAGTGGATTTTGTATGTAATACCTATTTAATAGGAAAGGATTGGAAAAATGAAAAATAATAAGAAAATTCTTTTATTTTGATATCTAATTATTTCAATATTTATAATTTCTTGTGCAAAGAAAAATGATGAAAATGCTAAAAGAGGGAAAAATAAAATATAATAGGATTGTTGTGCTGATCCTGCGACTGTTGAAATGATTTATATGCTTGGAGCAGAAGATAAAATCGTGGGAGTTGCTAATTTGGAGCGTTCAAAGGTATGGCCTGAAGAAAAGGTCGCAAAACTTGAGAGTAGGAACTTTTATGAGCTATCGCTTGAAAAATAATAGCCCTAAAGCCCTGATTTGGTTATAACGTCAGCTCTACAGATGACAACCTTAATAATGGGCTTAAATCAAATAATATTGAATCAAAAGAATTCAGGCAAATTCGATAGAAGAACATTTACCACTTTTCCGAAGTAGCAAAAATACTGGGAAAAAGAAACAAATACAAATAATCACTGAGCAAAGCTGGAAGAAATTAAAAAGATGGTAGCGAGCAATAAAAAGGGCTGTTTGTCATGTCAGCCTCACCACTTATGGTGTTTTGGAAGCGATAATTTACTGCAAATGACATAATGAAATTGCTGATATAAGAATATCGCAGAAAATCAGAAGGGGAGAACTGATTGCTAACGCCTGAATTTATAATGAAGGAAAATCCAGACATCATAATTACATTATTACCAAATCCATCTCAAATTGTGGCTGCAAACCACAGTTAAAAATGTGAATGCAATAGCAAATTTATTGTTGTAAATTCATCACAAATTTTAAGAGGTTCGCCAAGAACTATTGATCAGATTGAAGAAATTGCAAAAGCGGTTGCAAAAGTAAGAATTTGAGAATACTTTATTAAATCAAAATAGAAGGAGGGAAAAATGGATATAAGCATAGAAAGAATTTTGGATCACATGAATAACGATCATGGAGATAGCTTTTTGCCTTTGTATGTAAGGCATTTTTGCAAGAGAGAAGATGTGAAGGAAGCAAAGCTGATTGATGTGAATGAAGAGGATGACTTTGCTTGTAAATGGAAATGAGAGAGTTAATATTGAATTTACGAAAAAGACTGATTTTTAAAGGAATCCATCTCGAAATGATAAAGATGGCAAAAAGATCGTCAAGAAAGAGCCTTTGAATGTACTCTGCACCTGGAGCATTATAAGGATAAAGGGCATCAAGAAGAAGAAAAATGAAAATGGAAATAAGTGATTTTATTGGAAACTTTAAATCAGTTATAATTGGAACTGTTTCGAAGAAGGAGAGCTGAATGCAAGTTATGCACCATTTTTAAATATCATGGAGACAGTTACTTATATGTTAATGAAACAGAAGCATATTTTTGAAAGTTTTGAAAAATGAAAAGCAAGTTTACTATTTATTCAGTATGAAGGACAGGCAATGGTGCCGTCAATGAGACAAAAGAGTTACGATATAATGCAGAAATTCAATTTTTTAGGATGATACTATAACGAAATTTTTGGACGAATTTCAGAAAAATGACTTTTCAATACAAATGACTAGAAATGTGCCAGTTTTTTTCACTTGGTAAAAGCAAAATTAATAAGCGGAAGATATGTGAAAGGAGCTAGACAGGTTTTTGACATCACAAAGGATAGAAGAGTCGTGGGAATTGCGCTGGGAGCGTCGGAAAACAACTGAAAAGAAATGTCAAAGGAAATGCGAAAAAGGTGAAATTTCAGAGCCAAATCTAGAGGAGCAGGAATTTTTCCCAAAAGATTTAAGTCACATAACGATTCAGCGGGAATCGTATCGGATTATTTTCAGGAAAAATAAGAATTTGGGAACAGAAGCAGAACTGCTGGAAAGAATGGAGAAACCTGCGGAAAATGAACTTGGAACAATTTACGTCCATACTCCATACCGCGATAAAATCTGTTCATTTTGTGCAACTTGAATCGAAAGCAGATTGACAATGATTTGGAAGATTACACAAGTTTTCTTGTCTCAGAGTTTGAAAAATACGGAAAGACACCTTATATGAAAAGTAAAAATAAATGTAATTTTTCTTTGGCGGCGGAACACCGACTATTTATAAGGAGCACCAGCTGGAACGAATTTTAGAGGCTATAAATGATAACTTTACGTTAACAGATGACTGTGAATTTACACTTGAAACAACATTGCACAACTTAAATCCAAAAAAAATAAAAGTTCTAGAAAAAGGTGGAGTAAATCGGCTAAGTGTTGGAATTCAGACTTTTTCTGACAGAGGAAGGAAGATTCTGAACAGGACTTTTTCAAAGGAGGAAACGGTAAAAAGATTGAGAAATCTTAAAGAGAGTTTTAGTGGAATGGTTTGTACTGATATAATTTTATAATTATCCCTGATGAAACAGTTGAGGAAGTACTGAAGATGCAAGAATCGTTAAGGAACTCAAAATTGACAGCACAAGTTTTTTTATTCACTTATGATTTATGAAGGCTCTCAAATGTCTAAGGATATACGGAATAACGCTGGAGCTGAATTATGAACTGGAAAAAGACTTTTGAACTGCATGACGCTTTTCTTAAGAGTATGCTTGAAAGTGGAGATTATGAAGTGATGGAGCATACAAAGATTGTTAGAAAAGGAAGGGATGAGTATAGGTATATAAGAAATACACATCAAGGGAAGGATATTTTTGCCGATTGGAGTAGGTGCAGGTGGAAAATTGATAATTTTGAAATTTTCAGATTGAGTCAGGACAAAGCATTTTATGCGATTTCTTCAGATGAAAAATGAGAAGAAAATGAAAAGGATAAGTGGGATTTTACAATATCCGTAAGTTTATTTTTGACAAATTAAAAGAATATGTTTCAGATGAAATGTTTGATGAGATTTATAAGATTTTTGAAAATTTTGAGGATACTTTGAAAAATTTATGACACTCACACAGAACTCACTCCGAAGGAATTTTCGGGGAAACAACATAAGTGCGACAATATTATGTTTAGGAGGCACAAAGGATGTCAAGTCTAGTAGTCTTTTCCACATCAACAGGAAACACAAAAATAGCTGATGCCATTTTTCAGCTTTAAAAGACAAGGATATAGTAAATGTAAAATGAAATAAACACTGTAGACATCAATGAATTTAAGAGAATCATCATTGGAGGCTGGATTGATAAAGGAGAAATTGATGAAAAAGCCAAAGAATTTGTGACTAAGTTAAAAATAAAAACTTGGACTTTTTGTAACAATGGGTGGAAATCCGTAAAACAGACAGGGCAAAAACTGCTTTCAGGAAATAAAAATCATTGGATGGAAACATTGTAGAAAAACATTTGTATGTCAAGGTGATTGATCCCAATCTAATAAAACAAATTTCGTGAAATGACAAAACACAGGCATAGCAGGGCCTTTTTGCAGCAACTCCGTAAAGAGAAGCCGATGGGCAGAAGCGGCAAAAACACCCGGACGAAAAGGATATTGAAAATGCTAAGAGAATATTTGGAGGATTGTAAAATTAAGAATAAAAATATAGGGGGAAATTGTGAAAAATAATTTATGTAATTGCAGGATTACTAGCAGTAACACTGGGATTTATAGGAGCTTTTTACCAGGGTTGCCAACGACACCATTTTTATTATTAGCTAGCTTCTGCTTTGCAAAAGGGCTCTAGACGATTTGATAGATGGTTCAAATCAACAAAAATTATATAAAAACCATCTAGAAGATTTTTGATGAAGTATGAGCTTGAAAACGAAAAATAATATTATTACTTTTTCTAGTGCAATGATGTTATTTCCAATAATTAGGTTTAGTAATCCTTATATTAGGGGTACAATTGTTTTGCTGGAAGTATTTAAATATTACTATTTTTATTTTTAAAATAAAAACAAAATTTTTAAGACAAGGAAACAAATATCTTTCCCTTATCCTTGACTTATTTAATACTATTTTTATTATATTCTATACTAGGCTCTATTATTTTTATTACTAAAAGTTTATAAAAATTTTTAAAATATGATATAATAACAAAATTAGTAAATAAAAATGGGGAAAATAAAAATGAAAAATTATTTAAAAAGGAATAAATCAAAGACTTGGAAATATTTTTATAAATGTTCGGACTTTGGAGGAATTGGAAAGAAAGACGAAAAGTGTGGTAAATGAAGAAGAGAATGTGGTTGAGTATAATCAGAATATTAAAAAAAGTTAATGATTTTATAAAAAGGAGAATTTAAAGAGCGAGAAGTGTCTTTGAGTGAGATGAAAGGGACTTCATCGGATGGGGATATGAACTTGGGAGTATTATTATTTTTGTGAGAGGATTTGAGCAAGGCAGAAGCAACTTGTATATTGCTTTTGAAAATGGGATTGTAAAGGCTGGATATTATTTAGGTCTGTTAGAGGAAAAGAGCGGAAATATAAACTTGGCTAGAAACTGGTATGTTACCAGTTTTAATTTTTTCTGAGAAGTCTGTTATGAAGCTGTTTTTATTTTGCCATTAGAGAACAGAATTTCTGGGCAATAGATGGATATTTTTATTATTTGTTGCAATATGGCGAAAAGTGCTAAAAATCTTTATGAATTTGCCAAATATTATTTTTGGAGAAATGATGCTGAAAAATAAAGGAAATTCAAAATAAATTGTTGAATGAAAGCCAGATTTTGTATTTGACAAAAGAAATTTTTATATAATGTTGAATGTATGCTTTGGGGATGAAAACAGCAGGGAATATATAAAAATTTGTGGAAAAATGCTAAAAATCTTGAGAAATTGAGTGAAGTCGAAAGAGCAGAGGAGTTTTTATAAAAAGTCCATTGAATATAATGAATATGGAAATATAGAACTAGTTAAATTTTTATGGAAAAATCTGCAGAATTTGATAAATATGAAAAACTAAAAAGATTTTTAAAAATAATTTTTCTAAAACAAATACGTTCAGAAGCCTCTTATCAGCTTGGAAAATACTGTGAACACCAAAAACAATCTTTATGATGCAATAAAACTGGTACGAAATATCTTCAAAAATGAGAATTATAAATCTTTCTATAAACTTTCAAAAATTGCAAAACCAAAAATTCTCTGAAACAGAAACAAATTTACAGAATAGCTATTTTTAAATATTTAAAAAGCTCTGCAGCTTTAGGATATGCACGAGCAATGATTGAAATGGCATTTGATTCACATTTGAACAGTCTAGAAAGTTTTGAGATGGCAGAGAAGATATTGACACAGAATAATATTTTGAACTGACAAAGGCAATAACGAATGAGTCAAAAATAATTTATTTTGGAAATGAAATTAAGGAAGTTCTAGAAATAAATTACGAAGAGTAGAATACAAATACCATAAAAATACTGTTTGAAAATGAGAAGAAAAAGAAAAACCGTTTTAAATGAATTAATCAAATAAAAGCGGTGTTTATTTTTAAACTAATCTTTTTATAGACGGTTTCAAGAATCCAAGTACTATAGCCGCAATTACACTTCCAATTAGAATTGCAATTAAATACATAAGGAATCCACTATGCCCAGCTGCATTTTTACTTAATCCCATTACCAAAATTCCACCATGAGGTGCAGGTATTTTAATTTGGAATAATCCTACCAAAGCTCCAGTTATTGCTGATCCAATAACACTTGCTGGAATTACTCTTGCTGGATCTGCGGCCGCATAAGGAATTGCTCCTTCAGTTATAAATGATAATCCCATAATATAGTTAGTCAATCCTGCTTCTTTTTCTTGCTCAGTAAATTTATTTTTTAAAGATTTGTGAAGCTAGTGCGATTGCAATTGGAGGAACCATTCCACCAGCCATAACTGCTGCCATTGGGAAAGTTCCGCCACTAGTCATAGTAGCCGCTGTCAATGTTCCTGTTCCAAATACATAGGCAACTTTGTTTATTGGGCCTCCCATATCTACAGCCATCATCCCTGCTAGTAAAGCACCTAATAAGACTGCACTTGCACCTTGCATTGAAGCTAGCCCATTATTCATCCATACATTTAATGCAGTTGCTAATGGGTTGACTACTAGCCACATAATTGTACCTGTTATTAATACTGAAAATACTGGATAGAATAAAATCATTTTTAGTCCATTCAACGCTCTTGGAAGTCCTGCAAAAGCCCACACTAGGAATTTAACCACATATCCTGCTAAAAATCCACCAATTAATCTCCAATAAATCCTGAAACAGGACCATCTTTAATTATAGGAGTTGTTGCTAAGAATCCTGCAACTAATCCTGCAGATAAAAGCTGCTCTTTCACTAATGCTATAAGCTATATATCCACCTAGTATTGGTAAGAAAAGTCCAAATGCCGCTTTTCCAACTGTCATTAATAATTTTGCCAATTCGTGTGTTGAACCAAAATCTTTTCCTGCATTTGCATGCCCAGTTAGTGTATCAACCAAGAATGCCAACGCAATCAAGATACCTCCACTTATTACTAATGGAAGCATATAAGAAACTCCACTTAATAAGTGTTTGTAAAGTCCTTTTTCTCAGATGAAGATGATTCAGAAGAAGATGCAGAAGAATTACTTGCGTGGAAAATAGGGGCTTTCCCATCTAAAAACTTGTTGAATTAATGCTTTTTGCATTGTTAATTCCTTCTTTTGCCTCGACTTGAATTAATGGTTTACCATCAAATCTGTTAACTTCAATATTTCTGTTAATTGCTAAAATTACACCAGTTGCTTTTTATATCTTCATCAGTTAAGACATTTTTTTCTACCGTCAGCACCATTTGTTTCAACTTTTTATATTTATTCCCATTTCATCAGCTGCTAAGTGCTTCTGCTGCCATATAAGTATGGGCAATTCCTGTTGACAGGCTGTTGCTGCGATTATATAAGGAGCATTTTCATCAGATGAAGTCTGTACAGGTGCTTCTTCTTTCTTTTCTTCCTCTGCAAATTTCTCTGCTTCAGCCTTATTAATAATATCCAATACTTCATCAGCAGTTTTTGCATTTTTCTAGTGCTGCTTTAAAATCATCATCCAGCAATAACTGAGATAATCTTTGCAAGTGTTTCGATATGGGTATTATTCGCCCCATCCGGTGCTGCAATCATAAAGAATAATGTAGCAGGTTCTCCATCCAATGAATCATAGTCGATTCCTTCGGGCTTTTCTTCCCATAGTAAGTGCAGGTTCTTTTTACAAACTCTGTTTTTGCATGTGGAATTGCGATTCCTTCCCCAATTCCAGTTGAACTTTGTTCCTCTCTTGCCATCAACGCTTTGATATACCGTCATAGTCATTTAAGACACCTGTTTTTTTCATGCAGTTTTGCAAGTTCTTTAATAACATCTATTTTATTTGTAGATTGTACATCTAGTTTTATTCTATCTTTAATCAGTAAATCTGATATTTTCATCTTTACCGTCCTTATTAGTTTATTTTTATTTGACATATTTTTATTCTATCATAGTAAAACCACTTTAAAACTGGATATTTTTAGTTTTAAGTAGTGTATTTTAAAAAGTTTCCTTTGAAATTTCAATTTCGTCATACAGTTTATTTACTAAATCTTTTTCTGCAAGTCCATAAGAATAAGCTGTTGCACTTCCCGAAGCAACTGCCAGCCTAAATGAATCTTCCGGAGAAAGCCCTTTTACAAATCCAGCAATAAATCCTGCAACCATAGAATCTCCAGCACCAATCGAGTTGATTAATTGCCCTTTTGGAACTGATGCTCTAATACGAAGTCTTTGTTTACAAGCAATGCTCCTTCGCCACCTCCGAAAGAATAACATTTTTTACGCCTTTGTCCAAAAAGAATTTACATTTTTCAACAATTTCAGCTTTTGTTTCCAATTTTTCATTAAACATTTCCCTTAGTTCGTGAATATTTGGTTTTACAAAAAGATTGTTGTGGATGTTGTCTTGCAGTAAGTTTCCTCTGTGTCAAGTACGATTTCTACATTTGCTTTTATGTTTTCAGATAATTCCTTATAAATTTTGCTGCTGATTGAAGATGGGATACTTCGGATAGTACAAGGATATCTCCGTCTTTTAGATGGGAAATCTGTTAGTCAGCTCCTGTAATTTTTCAGATGTGATTTCTGGTGAGACACCGGTAAGTTCTGTTTCCTTGTCATTACCATTAACTTTTACATTGATTCTAGTATTTCCTTCAAGTTCCACAAATTCAGATTTTATGTTGTCTTTTTAAATCTCTGACAATAAAATCTCCAACAAATCCACCACAAAGCCAATTGCTGTAGATTCTACATCCAGATTTTTCAATACTTTTGAAACATTAATACCTTTTCCTCCAGCCCTATAATTTACTTCGTGAGCAAGATTTAAATGTTCAGCCTGTAAATCATCTTTCAGATACATGTCATAGTCCAATGCTGGATTCAATGTCAATGTGTAAATCATCATTTTCCTCCTTAAAATTAAATTTTTTTAATATCTTATTTTTACTATATATTTATATCATTTGCTAATCAAAAAGTCAAACAATTAAAAATATAAATATAAATTAAAAACTGCATTTTTAGTCTTGTTTGTTTTCAAGCTTCCAAATGCAGTTTATTTTGATTGTTTATATAGATTTAAACAAATTAATGCTTATGTCCGCAACCGCAAGAATGTGAGTGCATATCGATTACCATACGTCCTTGAATTTTTCCTTCTTCCATTTCTTTAAAAATTTCAGGGCTTCGTCGATAGTTCTTGTTTGAACTACAGAACAACCAATCCTTCTGCTCCAAACTGGAATGCTTCTCTAAGTCTTCCTTGTTCCAACAAGTGATCCAATAACTTCGATACCATCTAGTACTGTTTTTACGATTGGCAAGTCCATAGTTTCTGATGGAAGTCCAACTGCAACAACTTTTACCAGCAGCTCTTACTGAATCAATAGCTTGATTAAATGCAACTTTTGACACAGCAGTAACTACAGCAATATGAGCTCCAATTCCACTTAATTCTTTAATTTTTGCAACAGGATCTTCTTTTTACCATTTATAATATAGTCAGCTCCAACTTCTTTTGCAAGTGCTAGCTTGTCATCATTTATGTCAACAGCAATTACATGAGTATTAAATACTTTTTTAGCATATTGAACTGCCAAGTTTCCTAATCCTCCTGCACCGTAGATTACTACCCACTGTCCAGGTTGAGGTTTTCCAACTTTTATTGCTTTATAAGTTGTAACTCCTGCACAAGTAATACTGCTCGCTTGAGCTGGATCTAGCCCTTCTGGAACTTTTACTGCATAATCAGCTGTAACTATACATTGTTCAGCCATCCCTCCGTCAGCAGAATATCCTGCGTTTATTACATCTCTACACAAAGTTTCTTGTCCATTGATACAGTATTCACATCTTCCACACCCTTCAAAAAACCAAGCAATACTTACTCTATCTCCAGGTTTTAGTGATGTTACACCCTCAGCAACTTCTCTTACAATTCCAATTCCTTCATGTCCCAAAACTCTTCCTGGTACTTTTCCAAAATCTCCATGAGCCACGTGCAAGTCAGTATGGCAAACACCGCAATATTCCACATCAACTAAAGCTTCTCCCGCTTTTAGCCCTCTTAATTCTTTTTCTACAACTTCTATTCCAGTTCCTTCTTGATTAACTACTACTGCTTTCATTATACTATTTCCTTTCTATTTAAAAATTCATATCAATGCAGCGTGAATATGTTCATATAATAGTATATACCCTAGTAAAATTAAAAAGTCAAATATTTTTAATACTTTTTATTTTAAAAATAATATAATAGAATTATTTTCTCAATACTATAAAGAAATTTAGAAATAATTCTATATATATCTAAACCTACTTAAATTTTGAACTACTAAAAATTATATAAATTTAGGGTTTGTGTAAAATAGTTATAACTTTTGAGTTTAGTTTAAAAGCAGTTTTACTATAATATTATACAAACCCCATTTAAATAACGAATTCAGTCAAAAACTTTTTAATAAAGGATAAAACCTAATATTTCAAATAATCAAAATATAATTTTTATTTTTTAAATAAAGTCTAGTATAAAATATAATCTGTCGGAGCATTTTATGTACTGGCAAAACTGTTTGAGCATAGCGAGTTTTTGTCAGTGCAGAAAAATGTCGTAGACTAGCTATAGGTTATTGCGTAGCAATCTTAAGCAATATGATTATCAGGATAAACCTTTACTGCAAGATAATAGCTTATGCGGCAATGAGCAATCCTGCAAAATAAAAAGAAAAAATATAATAATATGAAAAATATTTATTTAATCAGATATTTATATGAAAAACAATTTAATTGAATGATTATGAATTAGCTATTAAACAACTTATTATAAAGATTTATTCCTATTTTCAAATAAAGTTTAAAGATAATTTATTTAATAAATCCAAAAATTCTTTTTACTTGTTTTTCAAGGCCCTTTATGTTCATCAGCAAGAGTTAAAACTCCTGCTCATGCTTCTGCTGGTACGACTGAAACCTGTTCCAATTCCTTCCATTGGATTCTATACATGATAGGCAAGCAATGTTGAAAGATTCTGTCTTACAACTTTTCCTTCGTAGAACCTGTGATACTGCTTACAGTTATTGGTTTTCCTGCGATAACTGTTGGTGTCTCTCATTGAAGGCTACTAATGGACGAGATAACCAGTCGAGTACATTTTTAAGTATAGCAAGAACCGTTGTATTCGCGAACATTATCCACATAGCGTCTGAATTTCTAACTGATTACGTACCTCGACCTACTCTTTTGGAGTGAGGAAATTCTGTATCTTGTTCTAATAAAGAAACATCTCTGTAATTTAAAAATTCCCACATTTACTTTCTTTTTAATTCTTCTGCAATATAATCTGCAACTGTTTGGTTAAATGAATTTTTCTAAAAGATCCCACGATTGATAACACTGTGACATCCTCCATTTTTATTGTTCTAAAATTATACTTTGATAACTAAATTTAGTATGTTAAGTAAAAATTTTGAAAGTTAGGAAAATGAGTTTATTAAGTTTAATTCTAAAATAGATTTTATATGTTTTTAAATTTTTCTAAAATTTTTATTAATTCCTGTTTTTCTTCGGATGAAAGGATGCTATAGGTATGTTTACTTTCATTACGATGTTTAGGTAAAAGAGTTTCAAATAGTTTTTCCCCTCATCTGTCAAAACCTGCTAGAAAACGCACGCTTATCTGTTGGGCAAGTCTTCTTGTATAACCAGCCTTTCTGTTCCATATTTTTATAACAACCGTAATATTTCCGGAAGTTGACAGTACTTTTTCGATAAGTTCACAAACACGCATTTCACCTTTTGTATAAAGCACATCTAGAACACTAAATTGTGCAAACAGTAATCCCTTTCTCCTAAAATCTTTTCCAATTTTATTATTAATACTCTTAACAGCCTTTTTGCAATATAATCTGCAAATGAATATCCGAAAATCCCAGCTTGTACCCAGTAAAACCATATCTCTCTTAACAATACTAATTAGTAATTAATTTATTTTTATCACTAGTTAGTGATTTTGTCAATATCTTTGTATATCCAAATAAAAAGAAAAATTGATTTTTATTAATTCATAAGGTATAATTATAGATAGTGAATAAAGATAAAAATAAATAGAGTGTAAGATTACTTAAAAATTTAAGTAGTCTTTTGAATAAAATATTTGTGATAATTGTTTTATTTACTAAAGAGAAAATTATTTATATTTATTAAGAGATATGCTATAATAATTTTATGAAATGAAAAATAAATTTATTTTTGTAAAGAGGGCTGTTTTGATGGATAAAGCAGAGCTGGTTATAATAACTGAATGAGCGGGGCTGGAAAAATCTGAGGCAATGAATTTTGAGGACAGGGAGTACTTTTTGCATGACAATTTTTCCTATTAATTTATTTCAGTATTTGAATGAGATATTTATTAGCAGCGAGAAGAGAAATCGGGTGTGCAATAGCGATAGATGTTAGAAATCAGGAGTTTATAGAACAATTGACAAAACAGCTCGAAATACTGGATAAAGAGGAAATTTTTACATACTATGATTTATTTTGGATGCAAGAACAGATGTTCTTTTTGAGCAGATATGAACTTTCCAAGAAAAACATCTCTAAATCTATATGATACATTACTTGCAAAATATAAAGGCGGAGCGTAAAATTATAAAAAGATTTTATGGTAAAAGCCGATTTAGTGATTGATACAAGTACATTATCGGTAAAGGAACTTCAAGAAATTTTTAGAAAAGGAATTTTTCAGGTCAAAGATAAATATTAATTTAACATCTTTTGGCTCAAATATGGAATTCGCTAGATTTGCATTTAATGTTCGATTTGATGATTTTTACCAAATCCTTACTACATTGATAACTTAAAAATAAAAACTGGAAATCATAGGAAGTTCAAGATTATGTAATGGGATTGCCGTGAAGCCAAGAATTTTACAAAAAGCTGTTAGATATGCTTTTTGTATCAATTTCAAAATATGCAAAAAGAAGGAAATCACATTTACATATAGGAATTGGATGTTCAGGAGGACAACACCGTTCAGCTACTCGTGAATAAACTTTAGTGATGACCTTTCACAAAAGATGGATTATCATGATTGGAAAATTTCACAGGAAGTGGGAGAGAAAAAGAAATTTAATTTATTCAAAAATGTGAATGCAAATTATAAAAATAACATAGAAAAGAAGAAATATGGAAAATTAAAAACTGAAAATTGAAGAAGAAATAAAATCACCAATTAAATATAAGGATATTCCCACTCATCCTGGAGTTTATCTGATGAAAAATGCACGAGGAAAGATTATTTACGTTGGGAAAAGGCGAAAAAATTTGCAAAAATAGGGTAAAATCTTATTTTATGAATATAAATTCGCATAATCAGAAGACTCTGGAATTAGTGAAAAATATTAGAGATATTGAGTTTTTTTATCTGTAAATCAGAAGTTGAGGCACTTATTCTAGAAAATAATCTTATAAAGAAGAATAAGCCAAAATACAATATTTTATTAAAAGATGAAAAAAACTTACCCATATATAAAGTTTACAAAAGAAAAATTTCCCTAAAGTGGAAATTGTAAGAAGTACCAAAAATTAAATGAAAACGCAGAATATTTTGGACCATATCCAATGGGAATATTTTTTTGCAATGAAGTCTCTTATTAAAAATATTTCCAGTGCGAGACTGCAATCGAAGTATGGATAAAATAACAAAACCTTGTTTAAAAATATTATATGAAAACTTGTCCGGCACCTTGTAAATACAAAGATATCGAAGATGAGTACAGTACAAATGTCAAAAATTTCAAGAATTTTTGAAGGGACATTCTGACAAAGTTATTGAAATGCTGGAAAGCCGAATGAAAAAGTTTAGTGATGAAATGGAATTTGAGCGTGCAATTAGTGAACGTGAAAAGTTGAGCGTATTGAAAAATGCTTGAAACACAGATTATTGAATACAGTAAGGAAATTGATGAAGATGTATTTTGTGTTCGAGGAAAAAGAGAAAATGTGTTTTTTTGTGTGCTGAATATTCGGGAAGGGAAGGTTATTAATAAAAACCATACAATAATTTCGATGGAGAGAAGTCAGGAAGAAAACCTGTTTGAGCGGTTAATTACTTCGTACTATGAAAAAGGAATATTCCCAAAAGCATATTATTTGTGATGAGCGATTTATGTCAAGCGAACTTTTAATAAAAGAATGGGCAAAAATTGAAAAAAACATAGGGAAATAAAATTTCATTTTCCAAAAATAAATAGCCGAAGATTGCAACTATTAGAAATGGGATATTTAAATCTGCGTGAAGAAGTCGATAAATACTACAGAAAACGTCGTATGGTTCAGGAAGGGCTGCGTAATTTGAAAAAAGAACTACGATTAAAAAGTTTGCCTTACCGAATTGAATGTTTTGATATTTCAAATATTCAAGGAAAAGATGCGGGTTGCAGCGATGACGGTGGCACTCGATGGGGAGACAACTCCGAAAGGAATATAGACATTTTAAGATTACCGTAAAAGACACGCCTGATGATTTTTTAATGATGCGGGAAGCATTGACACGAAGGTATTCCAAAATGGAAAATGATCAAATGCCCAATTTGATTCTAATTGATGGTGGAAAAGGGCAGCTAGGGTAGCTGTAGATGTGCTCGAAAAACTTGGGAAAAATAGAGCATACTGATGTAATTGGGAATTGCCAAAAAGGGAAGAGGAAATTTTTAAAAAGTTATGAAAGCGAGCCTTATTTATTTGAAAAGACAGATGAAACACTGAAAATTTTGCAAAGATTAAGGGATGAAGCCCACAGATTTGGAATTACTCACCATAGAAAATTACGAAGCAAGCGAAATGTAAAAAGTGCATTGGATGATATTGCAGGAATTGGACCAAAAGCGTAAAAAGGAATTAATAAAAATTTGGATTGATAAAAATATACGAAATGCAACATTGGAGGAACTGATGGAAGTTGTGCCGAAAAACATTGCTATTTCGATAAAAGAAAATTTATAAAAATATTAGGAGGAAAAACTTGAAAAATTAATAATTTTGATGTTGCTTGGATGCAGTATGACGAGTTTTGCTCTTTTTGATAAAGATAAAAAGGAGATAAAATGGAAGGAAGAAGAAACAGTCACGATTTAATCAGGTAAAAGTGATGATTGATGGGGAAGAGAAAATGCGGAAGGTTATACCAGGGCGTTATGAGATAAAATTGTTTGAAATTACTTATCCAACAGATTTATTTGGGAAAAAAATAGATTTTTACAATGAATTTAACACTTTTCTGAAAAATATAAAGAAAGGAAAAGAAATATTCATTTGCTTCCGGAAAATAGATTTTTATCAGGAAATGCAGGATATAAAAATTGATCAGCTTTCGGAAGAAGAAAAATATTAGAGTGCCAGCATCTTCTTTGGATGAGTATTATAGACAGCAGATGGTTGCAATGTCAAGCAGGTGCTAATTTGACCGAATATCTAGGGACAGATCAGGAATATTTTAAATAGACAGATTTATGTACTTTATGAGCTTTTTAAATAAAACTGATTTTAATCCCGCAAAATGTTTATTCTGAACTTGACAAGGAATTTTTAATTGAAGAATTGAGAAATCATCGGAAAAGAAGTTGTGGAAAACTTTTGAAAAAAATCGAAATGTTGAATTTTTTTATAAAAGAAACTTATGAAAAATTCGGATTAAATAAATTTAAAGGATGATTCAATTTATAAAGTTTGATAAGATATTGTTAATTTCTGATAAACTGGAAGATCAGGCAGTATTGCCTGAACTTCAGAGAAATATATATTTAACAGGTTTTCCTAATGATATAATTGAAGAACTTGTTAAAAATAAATTAAAATTAAAAAGATCGCCATTGTCTTGAAAATAACGAATATCAGGGTATACTTATAATGAAAACAATACAGTTGTAGTTTATTGGTGGAAAAATCCTAAGTATTATTACTAAGGATTACAAAGATAAATGTAGTAAAAAACCAATAGCAGTACTTGATTTGTTGAAGACAAATTCTAATTACTACGTGTCAGATTTTAAAATTATATTTTTAATAATATAAATAATAATAAATTCAAATCATTCATTCGTCTATATCTTTAAATTTTAGATTATATTTATAGTTTTTGAGTACTTATAATTTTTCTAGTTGAAGCAATATTTTAAAAATAAAAGAATATAAAAACAAAAGGAACAATAATTGTTTATAAAAATAATTGAAAAATGTAAAGCTAAAAAAATTTTTGGATGAATGATTTTTAGGAATAAAAATATTGAACAAATAAAATCTTAAGAAGTAGGAGGAAAAAAATGAGCGGATATATTTTTGAAATGAAAAATATACGTAAAGAATTTTTTAGGGTGGAAAAATTGTCGCAAATGATGATATTACGCTAAAAAGTAAAAAAGGGAGATTCATGCAATTGTTGGGGAAAATGGAGCAGGTAAGTCCACGCTTATGAAAATTTTGAATGGATTGTATTCTCCGACTCGGTGAGATTTTTTTATAAGGGGAAAAAAATTGATATTGAAAGTCCCTACAACTGCACAAATTTTGGGGATTGGAATGGTTTATCAGCATTTTATGCTAGTTGATACATTGACAGTTGCTGAAAAATATGGTTTTAGGATTTGAACCTAAAAAGGGTGGAGTATTTTTTTGATTTGAATGCTGCAAGAAAGAAGGTTAGAGAAGTTTCTGAAAGATATGGGCTGAATATTGATCCGGATGCGAAAGTGTCAGATTTATCAGTTGGAATTCATCAGAGAATTGAGATTTTTGAAGGTGCTATTTAAGGGAGCAGAGCTATTGGTATTTGATGAGCCGAGTGCAGTCCTTACACCTCAGGAAGTAAAAGAACTTTTATGAAATTATGAGAAATCTTGTAAAAGAAGGAAAACAATAATCTTTATTTCTCATAAATTACAGGAAGTACTTGATTTATCAGATAATATAACAGTTATTAGACGTGGAAGCGATGTTGGAGGACTCAAGACTAAGGAAGCAACAAAAGAAAAATTGCAAATCTTATGGTTGGGACGTGTTGTACTGTTTGAAGTGAAACGTCCAGATGTCAAACTGGGAGATGTAGTTGTAAAAGTTGATAATTTAACTGTGAAAAAGTGGAAATATTGAAAAAAATTAAAAGGTGTTTCATTTGAAATAAGAGAAGGAGAAATTCTTGGAATTGCTGGTGTAGAAGGTAATGGACAAACTGAACTGATAGAAGCTCTTGCAGGACTTATAAAAGTTGATGGTGGAACTTATTTTTATAGATAACGATGAGCTGGAAAAATAAATCACCAAAACTTATTAAAGGAAAAAGGACTTTCCCATATACCTGAAGACAGACATAAAAGAGCAACTATTGATGATTTTTACTATAGAGGAGAATATGGCTTTTAGGACTTCAGGATCAATATTCTAAAGGAATATTGCTAGATTATAGTGAAATTGGAGAAAAACTAATGAATATATAGAAAAATACGATATTAGACCCTACAGATGGGAAAAATAAAATTTGGCGGACTGTCCGGAGGAAATCAGCAAAAAGTCGTTGTAGCAAGAGAGCTGGAACGTGAAAATAATTTATTATTGCGGCACAGCCTACAAGAGGAGTCGATATTGGTGCAATTGAGATGATTCATAATACGATTTTTGAATGAAAAAAACTCAGAAAAAAGGCTATAATGCTTGTTTCAGCAGAGTTATCAGAAATAATGGCGTTAAGTGACAGAATTGCAGTAATGTATTCGGGAAGAATTGTAGGGGTTTTTGGATAGAAAAGATGCAACAACAGAAAAAAATAGGAATATTAATGGCAGGAGGGAAAATAGATGATTAAAAATAAGATAAAGGATTTTCTACCATCTATAATTGCAGTATTAATCGCATTAATTATTGGTGGAATGATAATGATAACAAAAGGTGTAAATCCCATTTACAGCCTATACCGATATGATGCGAGCAGCTTTTTATCAAACTTCGCCAAGATCTCCATTATTTAGTGGACTTGCAAAGACATTATTTATTGCAACACCATTAATATTTTCGGCACTTGCTACAATGGTAGCCTTTAAAGCGGGATTATTTAATATAGGAATGCAGGGGCAAATGATTGCAGGAGGACTTGCAGCTACTTTCTGGGCAATCACATTTAGAAAATTATGTTTTTGGAAATGTAATTGTTGTAATAATTGTGGCTATAATTGCTGGATTTCTTTGGGCTGGAATAGCTGGACTGTTGCGTGCAAAATTTGGAGTAAGTGAAGTAATCAGTACGATTATGTTAAACTATATCATGATTGAAGTCCAAAATTTCTTGTTAAATGGGCCTTTAAAAGATCCTGCTTCACAAAATACACAATCTCCACGTATCTTTGAAGGAGCAAGATTACGCTACTTTTTTTGCAAAAAAATAACAAAACAAAACTTAAATTTTTGGTTTTATAATCGCAATTCTCTGACAATAGGAATATTTTTCTTTTTCAAATATTTTAAAAAGGATATGAAATAAAAGCAGTCGGGCAAAGTGATACAGTTGCTGAAAATGCAGGAATCAATCCAAGACACATTATGTTTTTGGCAATGGGAATCGCTGGAGCATGTGCTGGACTTGGAGGAGCTGAACGTGTTTCTAGGTGGAGCTTCACAATACACATACACTGAGCTTATAATGGGAGATTATGGATTTACAGGGACTTGCAGTAGCACTCTTGGGAAAAACAATCCATTTGGAATATTAGTTGCGCTGATATTTTTATGCAGCACTTGAAGTTGGGGGACAAATGTTGCAGCAAAGATACCAGATTGATAAAGATATTGTATTTATTATACAAGCATTAATCATTATTTTCGTAGCATCAGAAAATTTATTTAAATTTATGCTTAATAAAAAGAAAAACGGTATAAATTTAATTATCAAATAAAAAAATATTGAGTCAGAAAGGAAAAATAAAATGATTGTATTAAAACAAATATTTAATTTATTGCAGCAAAACAATAATAATAGCACCTCCAATTTTAATAACAGCTGTAGGAGCGTGTATTTCTGAAAAAGTGGAGTTATTAATATTGGACTTGAAGGAATTATGCTAAGTTCAGCGTTTGCAACAGCAGTTGTCAATATTGCTACAGGAAATCCATATTTAGGAATAATTTTTGGAGTGATAGTGGGGGTCTTAATCTCACTAATTCACGCAGTAATAAGTATTAATCTTAAAGGAAATCAAATTATAAGTGGAGTTGCAATAAATTTATTTGCAGCTGCGATAACTTCATATTCTATAAAAAGCCATCTATAAAAACTGCTGGAAGTACTCCATTGGCAAAAGTCATTGGCAAATCGTCCATTAATGATAATCGTAATTTATGCAGTTGCCATAGCAATGTACTTCTTTTTATATAAAACTGTATTGGGTCTAAGAATCCGTTCGGTTGGAGAGCATCCATTAGCGGCTGATACAGTTGGAATAAGTGTTTATAAGACAAGATACATCGCTGTGCTTATATCAGGGTGCATTAGGTGGACTTGGAGGGGCTTATCTTACAGCAGTATTGCTTCCATCTTTTTCAAACAATATGTCAGCAGGACGTGGATACATTGCCATGGCGGCAATGATTTTTTTGGAAAATGGAATCCATTAGGAGCAATTTCTAGCAAGTCTATTGTTTGCTTTCGGACAAGCATTTGCAGATGTTTCAAAAACAATTGGGCTACCAATATCTCAGCAATTTTTGACAATGATACCATACGTTCTGACTTTATTGGCATTAGTTGGATTTGTAGGAAAATCGAAAGCACCGAAAGCATCAGGATTGCCGTATGAAAAATAAAATTTGATAACAAAAAGGAATAAAATGACAAAAATCTTATCAAGAAATAAATGCAGAAACAATTGACCGATGGATTGAAGAAGGCTGGGAATGGGGACAGCCAATTAGCCATGAAACTTATTTAAACGCCAAAAATGGTAATTGGGATGTCCTCTTAACACCAGTCAATCCTGTACCTCACGAATGGTTTGGAAACTTAAAAGATAAAAAAATATTAGGACTGGCTTCTGGTGGTGGACAGCAAATGCCTATATTTATCGCTTTGGGAGCAAACTGTACTGTTTTGGATTATTCAGATAAACAGCTGGAAGCTGAAAAAAATGGTTGCAGAACGTGAAAAATATGAAATAGAAGTTATCAAAGCCGATATGACAAAAATTACCATTTGCAGACAATAGTTTTGACATAATTTTTTTCATCCAGTAAGCAACTGCTACATCGAAAAAAAGTTGAACCAGTCTTTAAAGAATGTTACCGAATCCTGAAAAAAGGTGGAATTTTATTGTGTGACTCGGATATTGGAACAAATTATACTGTAGATGAAAAGGAAGAAAAATCATCAACAGTCTTCCATTCAACCCATTAGTCAATGAAAGAGCAAAGAAAAACAGCTGGAAGAACAGGACTGTGGAATTCAATTTTTCCACACAATATCAGAACAGATAGGTGGACAATTGAAAAGCTGGATTTAGACTAACAGATATTTATGATGATACAAATGGATTTGGAAGGTTGCATGAACTTAATATTGCAAGTTTTGTAGCAACAAGAGCAATAAAAGAATAAAAACATAAAAGGAATATTTAATATGAGAAAAATAATTTTTATATTTGTGGTATTTTTCTTTAGTTTCTTTTTCGAAAAGTTCAGAATGATCATGCATTAGATTAGTAGAAACTTTTTAATCAATGTGACAAAAATGATAGAGAACATTTAGAAATGATTGAAAAGATGAAAATGCAAAAATGAATGAAATATACACAACTAATTCAAAAATTTGATAAAAGTGGAAAAGTTACTATAAATTAAAAACAAAAAAATTTAATTAATTCACAAGAAAATACTGGTTAAAAAAACTTTATATGAAGGATTGAAAAGATTTGACACTAAAGATGTTTTATTTTGTTAATTTATGTTTGATTGAACAAAGTTTCAAGAGAGCTCAGAGAGTTAGTTTTATACAACAAAAGAATACTAGAATTAACAGATGAATATAAAAAAATATTTAGATTAAAATAATAATTGAAAAATCTGTTTCATAGATTGTAAAAATTTGTGAAACAGGCTTTTTATCTTTTAAAAACAGTAAAAAATTTATGATAGATTTATAAAGAATAGTAGTTAGTTTAATGAATATTTTGTTTTCTGTAGATTTATATTTTTAATTCTTTATTGATAAACAAAGGAACAGTCACATCCCTTGCAAAGACCCGAATAGTTTATGATATAGTTATCATTATGAAAATTTAGAAGAAATGAGCTCGTAGATTGGGGTTTAAAAAAAGTTCGATAAACAAAACGGAAATCATTTTTGAAATGTCCAAGAAAAATCAGACTGTACAATTGGTTAATTTAATTATAATAAAGTAATCGTGAGACTAAAATTATAAAGTTGAAGAGAACAAAATGGGGTTATAACGTATTTTTTTACATATGAAAATGGGGACTTATTAATTATTTTCATTGAGACTTTAGAAAAGTCCATGGCAAAATTTAAAAAGTTTTGATATATGAAAAAATAAAATGAAGAATTTAAAAGAGTTTATTTGAGGGATATTAATTAGGAGAGAGGAACATCGAAAAGAATGAAAGACAACAAGATAAAAAAATTATTGGAGCAAGGGAACATAATTTGAAGAATATTGATATTGAGATTCCTAAGAATGAGCTTGTAGTAATTACAGGGGTTTTCAGGGGCAGGGAAGTCTTCGCTTGCGTTTGATACGATTTATTCGGAAGGACAAAGGAGGTATGTGGAGAGTTTGTCGGCTTATGCGAGAATGTTTATTGGGCAAATGCAGAAGCCTGAACTGGATAGTATTGAGGGCTTTCGCCTGCGATTTCGATTGAGCAGAAAAGTGTTTCTAAGAATCCACGTTCGACTGTTGGGACAACTACGGAAATTTATGATTATATGAGGCTTTTGTGGGCACATATTGGAGAGGCACATTGTCCAATTTGTCATCAGAAGGTGGAAAAAGCAGTCAATTCAGGAAATTGTGGATAATCTTGTGAATGGACGGAATGAAAAAGGACAAATTGATAGTGTTATCGCCTGTTGTTATTGATAAAAAGGGGAACTCATAAAAATTTGTTCTTGAATTTGCAGAAAAAGGATTTCAGAGAGTTCGGGTAAATGGAGATATTTTTGGACTTGAATGACACAATTGACTTAGATAAGAATAAAAAGACATAATATTGAAGTTGTTGTAGATAGACTTGTTGTAAAAAGATGACAAGGAATTTTTGAGCAGAATTACAGAAGCTATTGAAACAGCGAGTGAGCTTTTCTAATGGAAAAATTATTGCAAATGTGAATGGAGAAGACAACAAATATAGTGAAAATTTTTCCTGTCCCAAATCATCCTGATGTGATTTTTTTCCGGATGTTGTGCCAAGACTGTTTTCGTTTAATGCACCTTATGGGAGCCTGTGAAGTTTGTAATGGGCTTGGTTCAAGGCTGAAGTGGATGAGAAATAAATTGATTGTAGATGAAAATTTATCAATTAATGAAGGTGGAATTGTTTTTTCCAGGAGCGACTACGAAAAAGGGATGGAACTGGGATTTATTCACGGCAATGGCAAAAGCACATAAAAATCGACTTGGATAAAAAGGTGTCTGAATTGACTCGAAAAGAGAAGGATATAATTTTTATGGAAGTAATAAAGAGTTTAAGTTTTCTTGGAGCAGGGGATAGTTTTAGTTATAATGGAAATAGAGAATTTGAAGGAATTGTGAATGGTATTGAGCGTCGATATAGAGAAACTGCTTCGGAATCAGCAAAAGGAAGAGATGGAAGCAAAATATATGACGGAGAAAACTTGTAAAACTTGTAAAGGGAAAAAGATTGAAAGATGTTGTTCTAGCGATAACTGTAAATGATAAGAACATTATTGACTTGACAGAAGTAAGTGTTGTTGATGCACTGAAATTTTTATGAAAATATTACACTTACTGAAAAGCAGATGCAAATTGCAGCTGAAATATTGAAAGAGATAAAAGAGCGGCTAAAATTTATGATAAATGTAGGGACTTGACTATTTGAGCCTTTCCGAATGACAAAAACTCTATCCGGTGGGGAATCGCAGAGAATAAGACTGGCAACTCAGATTGGAAGCAGGCTTACAGGTGTAATTTATGTGCTGGATGAGCCAAGCATCGGACTTCATCAGAGAGATAATGATAAATTGCTTGCAACATTGAAGGATTTACGTGATATTGGGAAATAGTCTGATTGTCGTTGAGCATGATGAGGATACAATGAGGGAAGCTGATTATCTGATTGATATAGGACCAGGAGCTGGAATTAATGGTGGAGAAGTCGTTGCAGAAGGGACTCCGAAAAGCAAGTTATGAAAAATAAAAAATCATTGACTGCACAATATTTGAATGGAAAAATAAAAATAGAAGTACCTGAAAAGAGAAGAAAAGCCACTAAAGAAATTGTTTTGAAAAATGCGAAGGGAAATAATCTGAAAAATGTTACAGTACACATTCCTAGAAGTATTTACGGTGGTTACAGGAGTTTCGGAAGTGGAAAAATCGACATTGATAAATCAGACACTTTATCCGGAACTTCACAATAGACTTAATAAAGGAAAATTATACCCGCTGGAAAATGGCGGAATAGAAGGACTTGAGCATTTAGAAAAGGTAATTGACATAAATCAATCGCCAATCGGAAGAACTCCTCGTTCAAATACTGCAACTTATACGAAAATATTTGATGATATAAGGATTTATTTGCTCAAACAAATGATGCGAAAGTTAGAGGATACAGTAAAGGAAGATTTTCGTTCAATGTAAAAGGTGGACGATGTGAAGCCTGTGGTGGTGCTGGAATCAATAAAATCGAGATGAATTTCTTACCTGATGTTTTATGTGGAATGCGAAGTTTGTAAAGGAAAACGTTATAATAGAGAAACATTGGAAGTACATTATAAAGGAAAAAGCATTTCGGATGTTTTAGATATGACGGTTGAGGAAGCATACGAATTTTTTAAGAATATTCCAACTCTTGAGAGAAAATTGCAGACATTAATTGATGTAGGAATGAATTATATCCAGTTGGGACAGCCTGCGACAACTCTTTCTGGAGGGGAAGCCCAAAGAATAAAATTGGCTACAGAACTTTCCTAAAATTTCACGTGGTAAAACAATTTATGTACTTGATGAGCCTACAACAGGACTTCATTTTGAAGATATCAGAAAATTGCTGGAAGTATTAAATCGACTTGTAGAAAAAGGGAATACAGTGCTTGTAATTGAACATAATCTTGATGTTATAAAATATGCTGACTATATAATAGATATAGGGTCCTGAAGGTGGGCATAAGGGCGGACAGATTATTGCACAAGGGTACTCGGAGGAAATAATAAAAATCTCGAAAATCACATACAGCAAAAATTTTTTTGAAAAAATATTTGAAAGTAAAAATTTTGTAATATAAAGATAAAACTAACTTTTAAAAATATGAAATAATAAATAATATTTTTGTATTATTAGGTCAAAGCAAATACTTGAAAATTATTTTAAAATATACTCGAACCATTTAAAATTGGACTGCTAGAAATTATATAATTTAGGGTTTGAGTAAAATAGTTGTAACTTTTGAGTTCTGTTTTAAACTGGTTTTACTATAAGTTCAAGTAAAATTGTAACAAAGAAAAGGAGAAAAAGATTGGTTATGAAAAAGTAAAAATTCATTTTTTAAAAACGACGTTATTAATGTTAATAATGATGTTTGGAGTAATTTCATGCGATTTTTTTGGCAAAATAAAGACGCATTCGTGTGCCAAATTCTATAATTGAGTCAAAGGCTAAGGAAAAAAATTTCAATTACAAAAAAATTTCCTGGTAGGAAAAATTACTGTAAAAATCCTAAGATTTCATTTAAGGATAACAGAATTTATGTTGTGACAGATTACGATGCCTCACTTTTGGCAGATAGGTCAGAAGGAGTTATTGAAATAAATAGCGAAATCAAGTTTGATGAAAAAACTAAAGTCAACTTTATCTAGTGGATATGCAAGTGGAGAAAAATACTGGATAAAAATGGGAAAGATATGGTCTCGACGCCTGTCTGCAAAGATCAATGAAGTCATTAATAGCAAAATTATTTAGAAACAAACCCAGTTTATAAATATGAGCCGACGGTAAGAAAAATTAAGGTAAAAATATGTTTATAAAAATGGGAAGTTATTTGTACAAACTTAAAAAGAAATTTTATAACATTGACAATATTTAAGAAAAATGATATACTGATTTAGTCATACTAGCTGGGAGTTAGCGGTGCCCTGTATCTACAACCCGCTTTAGTAGAGGTGATGTCAAATTTGAGGAAAGTTTTAGTGTCAACGCCTTATTTCAAAAAGTGTTGAGAAAATAGTCCTGTATTGTAGAGAGTTAGCGAAACGTGTCAGGTCGGGAACGAAGCAGCACTAAGTTAGTTTCTCTAGGTTTATAGGGTAGCTGTTTTTGAGCTTTTTGGATTAAGAAACAGACGGTAAAATATTTTTCGAGAATTTGATGTATGACTTTTATTTAGATAATTACAATAATATTTTAAAATTAGATTTATTTAGCTTAATTTTTAAAAAGTTGAGAGTGTTTTAATAAAAAGTTCTTTTTAAGTTATAGTTTCTTTTTGCTGTGAATGGAGGTTTCATAATGAAGGTAGTCGAATGGGATAAAAATGAGACTATCAGTAAAGTTTTTAATAGATATATTAGAGATAGATCAGAAATTTTCTTTTGACAAGGAAAAGGAGGATATATTTTTTTATATAACGATGAAGAATTGTATGGTTATGCAATTATAGCTTTGAATGATATCGCAGAACTCAAAAATATTTATTTTGCCAAAATTGAGAAATAACGGATATGGAACATTTTTAAAATATATAATTAATTGGCTTACAAATAAAAATTTTTTGACTCACTAATCATGACTAATCATAAAAATGAACAATTTTCTTGAAAAACAGCGATTTGTAAAAACAGAAGATGGATATATATTGAATAATCTGGCAGAAACTAAAAGACAGATATGTTATCTATTTCCAAGTTTGCAATTTGTATAAATATTGTTCGGCTTTATTAAAAATTATAGCTGGAAAAATTTTTTATAGCATGTCATTGCTTTCTGATGGATTAAATTCACTTTTCTGACTTGATTACTAATGTATTGGTCATAGTGGGACTGAAGGTTGGAAGTAATCCTGAAGATAAGGAGCATCCGTTCGGACATGGAAAGATAGAGACTGTTTTTAGTGTAATAATTGGTACGTTTATAATGATAACGGCTTTTGAACTTATTAAAGATAATTTTTCAAAAATTAGTTTCCCTTAACATTGAAAAATAATGTAAATACCACATTTATTCCAATAATTATAACTGTTCTCGCAATACTGATAAAAATTTTTCAATTGGTTTTTATGCAGCAAAAATATAATAATACCTTTGATAAATTCACTTCTTGCTGACTATAAGACAGATATTGTGATTTCGATTTCCGTTTTGATTGGGCTTATTTTATCAAAGATTCATCCTGCATTTGATACAGTGGTAGGATTTATTGTATCACTTTATATTATAAAAGAGCGGTTATGAACTGATAAAGGAAAATTCTTTGATATTGCTGGATTCACAAGATGATGCTCTGATTGAAAAATTCGTTCAGAAATATTACAATTTGAAGAAATTGAAAATGCACACGATTTTCGCATGACTACTTCGAAAAGACATTTATATGTTTGTGGATGTGACGAATGGATAAAAATAAGACAATTGAAGAAGCACACGATATTACAAATAAAAATTTCATTAAGCATAAATATAAAAATATAAAAAGGCTTTTTGATTCATATTGAGCCTGTTTATGAAGATGATTAAATTTTTGAAATAGAAATTAAATAAGTTACTAATTTATAAAAATATAAAGGAGATATAGTAAAATGATAGAAAAATAAAACATGAGAAATACAAGATTTTTAAAAAGAAATATTATTGAAGATTCTGATTTTTACAAAAGGAAACAATGTTTATTCCGGTTTGTGCAATGATTATAGCTTCAGTAGGATTAAATACAAATTCTGTTGCAGTAATTATTGGAGCAATGTTGATTTCGCCACTAATGTCGCCAATTCAGTCGCTAGGATTGGGATTATCAAATGGAAATTTAAAAGAGTTTATGTATCACTTTTTAGATTGGGAATTTTATATTAATAAGTGTAGTAAGTTCCACTTTTTTTATTTTTTTAGTAAGCCCTATAAATGATGCAACACCACAGATACTAGCAAGAACTTATCCTACTTTATGGGATGTTTTTAATCGCAATTTTTTGGTGGAACTGCAGGAGTAATTGCAAAAACTGAAGAAGATGGTGAAATGTAGTTCCTGGAGTAGCTATTGCAACAGCATTAATGCCTCCTTTGTGTGTAGTAGGATTTGGGATTGCTCATGGGAATCCGAAAATTTTTCTTGGAGCAGGGTATTTGTTTTATAATAAATGTATTTTTATAATGATAGCAACATTAGTTGGTTTGATAGTTTATTCGGAAATATTTTTGAAGCAAGAAATAAAATTTCAATAAAAACAAATAATATTTTTATATAGTAAGTTTAATCATAATTATTCCAAGTATATATACAGCAACAACTTTAGTTCAAGATACAGCGAGAGAAAAATTCATTAAAAATTTATTTCAGGGAATTAAAAATCATTATGTTTTTGATAATTCTATTAATAAAAAGATAAAACTGTTACTTTAAAAATTGTAGGAGATGCCTTTAAAAACAGGATATTGAGAAATTAGACTGGAAAAATATAAATTGAAAAACTATAAATTAAAAATACAGCAGTTATCCAATGAAAAAGTATTTAACAGCACAGGGACTTATCAAAAATATCTGAACGAAGAAAAATAAAAAGAAAATGCTGAAGATGTTTCATTACCGATTGAAAATAAAAATCAAGAAATTTTTGGAAAATGATTTAAAACTGTTGAAAATATTTTTATAAAAATTTTTCAAATAATATTAGTGAAGTTAAAATTGGGAAATTGATAGATGCAAATAATAATGAGAACTTTGTTGTTTTTAGTTGTTGGGAATGAAACAATGACAGATGAAATTTCTGAAAAATAAAAAAATCTTGAATTTGATACTGAGAAAAATATCAAATTATTATTGATAAAGCAAGAAAAAGTTAATACATTATCTGAAGAGAATCAAAAATAAATTTTTGAAAAAAATTAAAGTAACAGAAATTCAATAAAAAGTTAGATAAAAAAATCTTGTGAATAAATGGAAAAATAGATTAAAGCCTCGACAAATGGCTTTATATTATTATAATAGTTTGTATAAATGTGAAAAATTATGATTTTTATAATTATTTTACAACATTGAATTAAAAATTAATGATATAAAAATTAGAAAGGAGTCGATAAATAATGGCAGTACCTAAGAAAAGAACTTCAAAGCAAAAAGAAATATGAGAAGATCACATGATTCTATCAAAGCTCAAACATTGTTGTAGAAGCTGATGATCAATAAAGAAGACCACACAGATTAAACTTAGAAACAGAGTCTACAGAGGTAGACAAGTGTTAGCAGGTAACGAAGCAGCTGATGCTGAATAGTTTTGTTGAAGCAGGATTTATGTCTTGCTTTTGGTTTTATTATTTTTCAATTTGAATGTTTTTAGTTGTATTTTTAATAGAATTATGATAGACTTTAGTAGATAATTTTTAAACTGAGAATTGGTATAAAATTATAAAAGAAATAAAAAGATAGAGAAAAATAAAAATCTGAGGTGAGATATGAAAGTTGGAATTTTTAGGAACAGGATCTTATGTGCCTGAAAAGATAATGACAAACGATGATTTGGCAAAAATTGTGGATACAAATGATGAGTGGATAACAGTTAGAACCGGTATCAAAGAAAGAAGAATTATAGATGAGAATGAAGGAACATCAGATTTGGCGTTTAGGGCTGCACAAAAAGCAATTGAGGATGCAGGAATCGATAAAAATGAAATTGACTTAATTATTGTTGCAACTATGACATCTGATTATGGAACTCCATCAACTGCGCACTTGTTCAGGATAAATTGGGAATAAATGCAGCAGCGTTTGACTTGAGTGCAGCTTGTACTGGGTTTGTTTACGCTACTCTGCTGGACATAGTTTTGTTAAAGCTGGGATTATAAGAAAGTGTTAGTTATCGGTGCAGAAGCAATGTCAAGAGTAATTGACTGGACTGACAGGGGAACTTGTATTTTATTTGGAGATGGTGCAGGAGCTGTTGTACTGGAGAAGTGGGAAAATGGAGGATATTTAGTGAGCCATCTTGTAGCTGATGGTTCCTGGAGCATGTGAATTATTAGTGCCTGCAGGAGGTACTAAAGAGCCTGTATCTAAAAGAAAAATTGATAATAAAGATATTTATCTGAAAATGAATGGAAGAGAAATATTTAAATTTGCAGTAAAGGGTTTTCCCAGAAACTGTAGAAGATGTGATGGCTCAGGGTTGAATAACTGCTGATGATGTTGATTTATTTATTCCACATCAGGCAAATATCAGAATTATTGAGTCAATTGCAAAAAGATTTAAGCAGCCACTTGATAAAATTTTTGTAAATTTGGACAACATGGAAATATTTCAGCTGGATCAATTCCAATAGACATGATGAGGAATAAAAAGGAAGGAAAACTAAGAAGGGTGATAGTTTGTTGCTACTGGATTTGGTGGTGGACTGACTTATGGTTCGATTTTTGGTAGAAATTTCAAAAATAGTTGTAAAATAATTAGAAATTAAGTTTTTGTAGCCAAAGTTAGAATAATACGGAAAGATAAGATTAAAAATTAATTGGTGTGATTTTTGTGGACTTTTTAGAAATGAATAAAAATAAAAATTATAGGAGGAAAATTATGAATTCAAAAATATTTTTGGGGATTGGTAATAATTGTTTTAAGTTTGTTTTAAATTTATACCTGAGGATATTATGAAATATATTGTAAACTATCAGGTTGTAATGATTCTTGTGGAGGTTATTTTCTTATTAAGAAGAAAAACATGGTTGGATTTTCTTGATTGTAGGAATATATTTATATGTTACTCAATATGTATGGAAGACTTGCCATTATTTATAGTTCCATTAATTTTAGGACTACTTGTCTTTGGACTTGGTATAAAAAGAAATTACTGATAAAAATAAACTAACTAAATTTGCAGCAAAGATGTTAAAGAATCAAAAATGAAGAAATAGTGGATGCAGAAGAAGTATAAATACAATGAATATTTATTTAAAATCATTTGAATTTTTTCAAAAATTAAAATAATAAATTAGTGAATTTTAAGGTTTAAATAAAATTAAAATGAATAATTTTATTATAAAAATATGAAAATAGAGGAGAACTTTATGTCAAAAATTGCTTTTTGTATTCCCCAGGACAAGGGACTCAGTATGCTGGGATGGGAAAAAGTTGTATGATGAAGTGAATGATGATAATAAAAATTAATTGATGAGATTTTTAAAAATAATGAAGATATAAAAAGAGTTATTTTTGAGGGAACAGATGAGGAGCTATAAAAATACAAAATATGCAGCCTGCAATCGCACTATTTTCGGTTGTTTTAACAAAATTATTAAAAGAAAAAGGTATAAACGCTGATTTTGTGGCTGGACATAGTTTGGGAGAATACAGTTCTTTATATGCGGCTGGAGTTTTAAATGAAATTGATACATTAAAATTGATTTCAAAAAGAGGGAAATAATGAGCGGTGCCAATATTGACGGTGAATGAGCTGCAATATTGGGGCTTAGTGCAGAAGATGTGAAAAACATATGTGGTGAAATTGATGGAATTGTGGAGGCAGTAAACTATAATGAGCCAAAAACAGACAGTTATTGCTGGAGAGAAAAAAGTAATTGATCTTGAACTGTTTAAGGAAAAAGGATCAAGAAGAGCATTGCCACTAGCAGTTTCAGGACCTTTCCATTCATCATTAATGAAACCTGTTGCAGAAATTTTTGAAAAAGAATTTGAAAATTACACTTGAAATAATCCAGCAACTCCGATTATTGCAAATACCACAGCAAATATTTTTAAATTCTGCTGATGAAATACAAAATGAACTATATAATCAAACATTCGGACCCAGTAAATGGGTGAGACACAATAAATAAACTGGCTGAAAAATGGAGTTACAAAAATTTATGAAATCGGACCTGGAAAAGTATTGGCAGGGACTAATTAAGAAAATTAATAAAGAAATTGAAGTTATTAATATTGAAAATGTTGAAAATTTATCAGATTTAATAGATTAATAAATACTTTTTCTTTTAGAAAAACTTTGTTTTGAAATATATAAAAATTAAAATTTTAAAAATAAGAAAAAGCGTGAAAAAGGCTGGCTTAGAAAATGAATTCTAGGTACAGTCTTTTTGTAAAAACTAAAAATTTAAAAATTAATTAATTTTTAAAATAATTTAATTTATATTGACTTTTATTTAAAAATATAGTATAAATTATTAAATAAAAATTAATAAAAAGAGGTGGTTAATCGTGGATAAGGTTTTAAAAAGAAAAAGAGTAAAATTGAAAAATGAAAAGAAGGGAGAAACTCAAAGAATTAAAGGGATAGGGAAAAAGGGTTTACGCTCGTAGAGGTAATACTGGTAGTAGCGATTATTACGATAATATCGGCAATTGCAGTGCCACAAGTTGGGAAGTATTTGAATAAGGCGAATAGAAGCAAGGTAATTGGAGCAGTTGCGGAACTTAATAATACGACAACTTCTTGGAGCATTGATCATGGCGGAGATGCACCCTAAGAACTTTACAGGATATTTTAACAGAGCATGGAAATCTCAATAAACTTGGAATTGGGCTGGACAGCAACGGGAAATTTAAGATTGGAAACATTGAAGGAAATGTAGTTTATCAGGATGGAGAGGTTTTTGCCAAAGTATCTGCAGGAAGTAAGGCTTTTGCAGGGGAAGAAATTAGGAAATAATGAATATTGTGTTTGAAATTGTGAAAATATTGTATAGAATTATCTGGATTGATTTGAAAAAGGATTATTCCTGAAGAAAGTTTTGTTATTTTACTTGTATTAGGATTTATATCAGCAATTGAAAATACCAATTTAGAAGGTTATTATCTGGGAATTTGTGCTTATTCAATGCCAATGATAGTGCTTTATATTCTGGAAGATTATTTTGGAAAAACGCTGATAGGCTTTGGGGATGTGAAACTGATGATGGGGATTGGCGGTATTTTTGGGATATTTTGGAGTGGAGAAGATTGTAAATTTTTTATATGATTTTGTATATTTTTTTCTCGAATAGTTGCTTTTTTATTTTTATTTTTCTGAAAAAGTGGAAAAAGTATGAATATATTCCATTTGCACCGTTTATAATCATAAGTTATGTTATTTTTGAGATTTTTTGGAAAATAAAAAGTTAGGGAAAATATGAGAAAGGAATAGGGAGAAACGTTTAATTGAGAGTTTAATTTCGATGTTTTTGTAACAGTTATCATTGTACCAGTTGCAAATTTATTTTTACAGACATTTAAAACGGATATTAAAAGTCGATAATTTAAATGAAAAGAATGTAAATATTGAAAAATATGGCTGAAATATTGAAAGGCAAAAATATGATGAAATTGTAAATTTTATTGGGAAAATATGAGATTTCAAAAAGTAGATGATTTTTATAATAGATTTGCAATTGAGAAAAAAATATCAATTTTTGAAAAATTGGAACAAAAACTAGATAAAAGGGAAAGTTTCAGGAAGATAAAATAAATTTGGAAATAAAAGAGGACGGATGGGTATTTTGTAAATGAGTTTGGACAGAAAGAATATATTTTTGAAATAAATATTGATAAAATAAAGGATTATTATTTTTCCAAATATTGATGAAAGCAGTTAAAAATTAGTTTGTAGGAGGAAAATAAATGAAAAGAGAAGGATATTTATTAGTCGAAATATTATTAAGTGTGTTTATATTTTCTGTGCTTGTATTCGTAGTTTCTGTGTTCTTAAAACGTGTAGTTATTGTGGAAAAAGGCAAAGAAGGATAATCAGAAAATGTATGAGAAAATGTATTTTTCGATGGATAAAATTGTTTTGGATATAAAGAATAGAGATATTCAGGGATTTTCTTATGAAGGAGAGAATAATAATATTTTTGTTAAAGAAAAATCAAATAGTTTTTTAAATTGAATGAGCTATTTTACAAAAATTGAATTTGATAAAAGGAAAATTGTATATTTCTGATGCGGAAAATTTGAAAAAAATTTGGAAGTAGAGCTGAAAGTTGGAAAAATTTCGTGAGGCAAAGGTTTGAGAAAAGTGGGAGAATTACTCATTATTAAGTTAAATAGTGATAAAAATGATAGTGTTAGGACTGTGAGAATTTAAATTGAGGTTTTGGATAATGGAGAATAGATATTTTAGGTTATTGAAAAATATAAAACTTGGGGGAAAAATAAGAATATAAAAAAGAAATGAGGGAGCTAGCCTTGTTTATGTTTTTTGGTAATTTTGTCAATAATTTCAGCGTTTTCAATTAATTTTGCTTACTATGTGCGACAGAAAAAGGAAATCGTGTTTTGAAAAAGCCAAAAGGAAAATAAGGTTGAGAAGAAATATTTTGGTACAGAAGGAAAAATCAGAATGTAGAACGAATTTTTGAATAAAGGGTTTTATTTGATGGGAATACAGTTTCTGTTAGATAGGAGAGAGCGATATTTTGATAGTGCTGTAAAAAGATGGGCAAGCTGTTGAGATAAAAATTTGATTTTTTTAGAAAAGATACTGAAAGTGTTAGGGAAATTATAAGGTTAAGTCAATAAGAGACAGTAGATGATAATGATATCATTACCACTTGAAGAAAATAAGGTTTATAGTGAATTGAAAGTTGTTTTTGCAAGGAAAATTTTGAATGAAGAGATATTGTTTCAGGAAAAGGTAGAGTTTAGGAGATTAAGTTCGCTGGAAGTGGAAATGAGGGTTTTGGAATCAGGTTTTTTATAGAACTGTTCAAGATGGAATACTTAGAAATAAGATAAATATATTAAAGGGGGAGTGATGGGAGAAAAATAAAATATATATAGAAGTAAAAATAAAATTTATATATATTTTAACGAAGAAATATATTTTTTGAAAATCAGGAGCTGGAAATGGCTTTAGAATCGTTTTTGAGGAAAATCAGATTGAAAAATACGAAAGCGACTGTAATTTTACATTTTTCATATTTTCTTTATTTAGTAATTTTTGGAGAAAATGTGGAAAAATATCATAAAAAGAAAAATAATGTTGAAAAGTTAGAGAAAAGTCTATAAATTTGGAAGATATTTCAGAAATTTTTAAGAAAAAATTAGTTTTGTGAATAGAAAATTGGTTATAAATCATTTGGAAAATCAATTTTTAGATATTTATTTGGATAAAAGGGAGATTAATAAAGTAAAAATTGCCTGAAAAAAATATTCTGTGATAATTTCAGAGCTGAAAAATAGATTTTTGAGTCTGTTTATAATTACTATAGGGACGGAAATTTTGAAATAAATCAGAATGAAAATTTTGAAAATGAAAAATAATTTTTGGAAATGAAGAAAATTTTCAGAATGTGATAGGAAATTTTGAAAGTGTCCAGGAAGCAGGAATTATTGAAAATTCAGATATTGATAGAAATTTTGGTGAAATAGAGGAAATTGATATAAATGAAGAGAGTAACGATAATCAAGGGATTTTTAGCAATGGTGTAAAGTCAGGGAATAAAAGTGATAGAATAGATTTTTGCAGATTAGAAGAAAATAGCCTTAGAATTTTAATTGTGGATGAGAAAATTGCTGAAATAGAAAAATTGAGCTTAAAACTGAGGATGTGGATGATGTTGAAAACTTTGATTTTGGAGATGAAAGTTGTCGAAGTGGAGAAAAATGATGTAAAAGTTATATTTACAGGAGCTGAACTTTCGGATAGACCTGATTTTTGTGAATAAAACGACAATTTTTGATAAAGAGAGTGTAAAAATATAAAATTTTCTGATGTTGTTAGTGCTGGAAATTTGTATCATTGGGTATTTTTGGATCTATAATTCGATTCCACTTCAGAAAAAGACTGTGAAAATGAGATTATTCAGAAGGAGATAAAATCGCTAGAAAAGGATTATTTGAAGAAAGAAAGGCTGAGGAAATTCGGATTATTCAAAGGAGCTTGCTACTTCGTGAAATTGATGGAGCGATAAAAAGGAGAATATTATTCAGTTATAAAATTTTTTGTTGAAAATAGTAAAAATGGTATTGGTTATACGAAAAATTAATTATGAGAATACAAAGTGGACTGTACAGGGAGATGGAGAATTTTTAGTAATTTTGAAAAGATTTGAGAATAATATTTTGAGAAAATATCCAGCTCTGAATTGGGGTATTTGAAGGATAATGATACTGCAACGGTTTTTGAGTATGTACTTGAACCATTTTTAAATTGATAAATATTAAATAGTTTAAGCCAAATAGTCAGAAAAATCGTTTTAAGTTTTAGTGCGTAATTAAACTTTTTAATAGAATAAAGATATATAGGAAGAAATAAGATGATAAAATTAAATTTGAAGATATTGATACTTGTGGCAGGGAGTTGTTTTTATGCTGATAAGTATTAACAAAAAGTATGGGAAATATAAAGAGGTTTTTGAATAATAGAAAGATTTTGATTGAGAAATAAAAGAATCTGGAAAGTAAGATTATGGATGTAGTGGAGGAGAAAAAGTCAGAACGTGAAAGAATTATGAGAGATACAATCAAATATTGGCATTGACTCAAAGGTTGTCGTTTTTGTCAATAAAAATGAATCTGAATTTAAGAAGATGATTTATGTGTTTTCGCACGACAGCGGGCTTAAAAATGAAGGAAATCTCAAAATCGAGAAAACGTGTGGGAACGCAATGGATATAGGCTCAAATATATTCATTTTACGATGTATGGAAGTCTTAATGATTTTGGGAAAAGTTTATTTATTTTGTGAATAAAAAGCAGAAAATATATTGATACTTCTAAATGTTTATGGAACTCACGAGCGATGGATTTAAAATTTCGCTTGGCTTTTATAGAGAAAGTTATAGACAAAAAGGAAAGATTAATGCTGAAAATAAAGGGAAAATTGCATAAATCATATTTGAAAGTGGGGGATTAAAATTTTTTGAAAAAGAGAAGTTACAGATTGTTAATTGTTTGCTTTTTGGCTTTTTGATTGCTTTGAGTAATATTTTTGGAGCAAAAAGCAGCTGATTATGTTAATAAGAGTGATGTGGAAAAATGCTAAAAATATTTATTTATGAAGTTCCGAAGAAAGTGCAGGCTGAAAAAGGAAAAATAGTGATAATAAGAGGAAAAACAGTAATAAAGCAGGATAATAAAAGATAATAATCTTGTAACTAAAAAGAGGAAAATAAGAATCAGGGACAGAATCAGAATAATGTACAGCAGACTGTAAAGGAAGTTAAAAAGAAAACTGGGAGAAGTTGACTTGGAATACAGAAATGTAAAGGATATTACTGAGGCACTTAATGGATTTTTGGATTTGAAGTTATTGGAATTGACAATAAAGTAATTTTTAGTGAGATGAGAGCAAAGTTGAGGAGATGAAAAGGATTATAAAGTCGCTGGATAAGGAAAAGGAGCAGATTATAATAAAGGGAACTATAATTGATACAAGTTCAAATCTGTTTGAGCGGCTTGGAATTGACTGGAGCATAAATAGTAATAATTCTAATGCGACTAAAGATAATCTGTGGCAAAATTTTTAAATGGAGAAGTTTCGATTGCGTCAATTTTTCAAAAGGAGGACGATTTTAGGAATAGATTTTAATTTGCTGAAGGAAAATGGAGATATACGGATTGAGGCTATGCCGACACTTATGATTATGGAAAATGAGGAAGGAGAATTAAAGGTTACAGAGGAAGTGCTTGTTGGAGAAAAAAAGACTACAAAGAAAGATACAGAATATGTAGAGCCAATTTTTCTGAAGCTGGTATAGTCTTTAGAATAAACCTGAAATAAGAAAAATTAACGGAATAAAGAAAATTTTGCTTTAAAATTGATACAGAAATAAGCAACTTTTAAGTTAACTTCAAGCTATAACGCATCTTCCGGAGCTAAAACAAAAGAATCAGACTAAAAACAACAATTACGTTGAATAATGGTGGCTCGACTTTCATCGGAGGATTAAAGCAGGATGTGAGCAAGGAAAACCATAAGAAGAGTCCCAGTATATCAAAAATTCCTATAATTGGTCCGCTGTTTACAGTATCGACGTACTAATAGGGAAATGCGGGATATTTATATTGAAATTGAAAGGCAGTAATTCAAGATAAAAACTTAATTAAAATAATCATTTTAAACTTTTCAGTTCAAATGAAAAACTTTACAAATTATACTGCAAAATTTCCAAAAATATGTAGTATAATACTAAATAAAGATTTAAAATTAAAAATTATAATTTAAAACAGTAAATTAATGAATTTGAATTAAGGAAAGGATAAAAGATGATTTCAATTCAAAGGCTTGAAGAAATAATAAAAATTTAACAGTGTCAGAATTGCTGTAATTGGTGATATGATGCTGATGAGTATCTAATTGGGAAAGTTAACAGGATTTCTCCAGAGGCACCTGTTCCAATTGTGAATATTGAAGAGGAAAAGATTTGTGATAGGAGGAGCTTCAAATGTAGCAAATAACTTGACTTCGCTTGAAGCAAAAGTTTTTGTTTACGGAGTAATTGGCAATGATGCAAATGGAGAAAAATTTATAAAGGAGCTTGAAGATAAAAAATGTGAAATCCTGTTGGAATTGTGAAGGATGAAACACGTCCAACAATTATTAAAAAGCAGAGTTTTGTCACAAGGTCAACAGTTACTTAGATTGGATTGGGAAAAGGATACTGATATTTCAGAAGATATTCAAAATCAACTTTTGGAAAATCTTTTGAAAAATATTGAAAAATATTGATGCGGTACTGATTTCTGACTACAATAAAGGGACTGCTTACAAAAATATTTATCAGAAAAAGTAATCGAGATAGCAAAGAAACATAATAAAAAGTAATGGTCGATCCAAAAGCCGCAAAACTTTAAAAATTATATTGAGCAACTTCAATGACTCCAAACAGAAAAAGAAATTTTAGATTATTTTTGGAATGAAAAATTTACGAGCGAGGAAGAAATTGCTCAAAAATGGCTCAGTTAAAGGATGATTTAAAGCTGGACAGCGTTGTGCTTACTCGAAGTGAAGAGGGAGTTTCGTTGTTTAGAACAAAACATAAGAGGATACCGACTGTGCAAGGAAGTTTATGATGTTACAGGGCTGGGGACACCTTTATATCGACATTTTTACTTTCAATATAGTGCTGGAGCGGATTTATATGAGGCTAGGGGTAATTGCAGAATATGGCATCCGGAATTGTAGTGGCAAAAAAATAGGAACGGCTACTGCAACGCAAGATGAAATAATAGAATTTTACAAGGATAATGACAATATATTAAAAATATATAAAAATGAAATGTCATTTGATTTAAAGATGTTATGAAAATAATAAAATATACAAATAAAGAAATTTAAAAAGAAAAGGAAGTGAAATTATGGCAATTATTGCAGCAGTTGAAGCTGGAGAACAAAATTATATGTGGATTGGGAACTGAAGATGGTAAAAATCATTGATAGAATAAGTATCTCAACACAACTCCTGAAGAAACAATGGCACAAGTTATTGAATATTTTAAAGACAAAGGAATTTGATGTGATGGGAGTTGGGAGCTTTTAAGCTGATTGATCTGTAAAAGGCTCTAAAACTCACGGATATATTACAAAAACTCCAAAGCCTCACTGGAGTGATTACAATTTAATTGGAGAATTGAAAACATTATGATGTTCCAATGGAATTTGATACAGATGTGAACGGAGCAGCACTTGCAGAAAGCTGGTGGGGTGCTGGGAAAAATCTGAAAAATGTTATGTATATTACTGTTGGAACTGGAATTGGGGGCTGGAGCAGTTGTTGATGGGAAAAATGCTTCGAGGTTTGACTCACCCTGAAATGGGACACATATTTTTGAAAAAGACATAAAGATGATAAATTTGAAGGAAGATGCCCTTTTCATAAGGACTGTATGGAAGGAATGCAGCAGGATCCTGCAATAGAAGATAGATGGGGTAAAAAGGATTTGAACTTGCGATGAGAGATGAAGTTTGGGACATGGAAGCATATTACTTTGGCTCAGGCTGTTGTGAATTACACTTTAATTTTATCGCCACAAAAATAATTATGGGTGGAGGAGTTATGAAACAGCAGCAACTGTTCCCATTAATTAGAAAAATATGTACTGGAATTTTTAAATCGAGTTATGTTCAAAAAGAGGAAATTTTAGAAAAATTGAAGATTATGTTGTTTATCCAGGACTTGGGGATGAAGCTGGATTTATGGATCGATTGCATTGGGGATTGCGTTGGAAAAACAGTAGAAAAATAATGATTGATTTGTAATTAATCAAAGGGGATTAATTAAAATGATAAATATTGTAAAAATAATAAAAAGTGGAATTAATGAAAAAGAATTGTTATCATTTACTAAAAAGTGATATTATTTATTAAATGGTAAAATTTCACTAATTGATACACTTGGAATTGTTGCACAGAATTATAGTGGAGATTTGAAAAGTAAGATAATTGGTACAAAACAGCAAATTGAAAAAGGGAGTTTCTCTTCATAGGGCTTTTTCAAAGATTACTGTGAATAAGGAATATGGAAAATGATTAAAATCGGAGAAGAAACTGGAAATTTGGAAATAGTTTTTAAGAATCTGTATGAAAAAGTACGAGTTTAATCAGAAAATAAAAAGATGTGAAAAATTTGAGCATTTATCCAGTAACAGTTATAGTTACAGCATTAGTAATTGTGTTTATATTGTTAAAGTTTGTTGGTACCTAAATTTGTACTAATTTATTCTGATATTGGGCAGGAATTGCCAAAAAGTTACGCAAATTGTGATAAATATTAGTAAAATAACGGATAAATATAGGTATCTTTATTTTAATTGCCATAATATTTTTTGGATTAAAGAATGGAAAGAAAAATAGAAAGAATTTTGATTTCAGAAAACAAAAATGATTGGGCAAATGTATAAAATATTTGCATATTGAATTTTACTAGAAATATGTATTCTTTGACAGATGCCAATGTTCCATTGATTCAATCTTTAAAAATGTGTACAAATTCCAAAAGTCATATATTGAATGAAGAAGTAAAAAGATTATTTTTGAAAAATAGAAAAAGGGAGAAAGTATCCAAAAATCTTTTAAAAATACAACTTTTTTGATAATGAATATATAGTTTTCTCACTATTGGGGAAAAAAGACTGGAGAAATGAAAATTCTTTTTAATTTAAATGAAATTTATTATGAAAAAGTGAGTGAGAAAAGATAAAATGGTTCTTGAAAAATGTTTGAGCACTTTCATAATTTTTATTGAGAGTAATTATCAGGATATTGTATTTTCAGTTATGTTGCCTATTTTTAAAATGGAAATGCTCTAAATATAAAATTAAAAATATAAAAATTAAAGTTGAAAATGAAAATTTTGGATTTTACACAGATAATGTAAAATACAGTATTTGTTATTAATCTACTCTTAATATAAAAGGGAGTCAAAATTCCTTATAAAATAAAATATAATATATGGTTTATAAAATGGGAATAAATTACTAATTTATCTAAAAATAATTTGGATTAAAAGCAAAAGTTTAAAAGTTGAAATTAAAAAGTTATGAGTATACTCGTTCAAAATCTTATAGATTCAATTTTAAAAAGAGATGTTAGTATACAATAAAAAGGAAAAAGGAAAAATTTATGATAGAAAATTTTATAGAATCATCGAAATACGCACAGAATTTATTTAAAATAAAGAATGAAATTATACACGAGATAAAAACGAAAGTTTAGATGAAAATGTGCCGATTATTACAGATGAAGTGCTAAATTATATGATTTTTACAGCTAGAAATATTAAAAGCTGAAAAATATTTTGGAAATTGGAACGCGACAGGCTATTCAGGGCTATTTTGGCACAAATCGCTAATGAAAATAAGTGGATTTTTGACAACAATGGAAATTGACAGAAATTCGTTATGGAAAAAGCTGTGGAAAAATTTTCAAGAAACTTGGATTATTTCGAAAAGAATAAGATGATTTTGGGAGATGCTTTGGAGGAAATTCAAAACTTAATAAAAATATGAAATATGATTTTATTTTTATTGATGCGTCAAAAGGGCAGTATTTGAAGTTTTTTGAAATGAGTTATGAACTTCTCAATGAAAATGGAATTATTTTTATTGATAATCTAATGTTTCGTGGACTGGTTGCAACGAGATAAGAAAGAAATTCGAAAAAGATATAAGACGATTGCAAAAAGGCTCAGAGTTTATAGAAAAAGTTGAATGAAGAGTATAATTTTGTACTGCTTCCGTTTGGAGATGGAGTTAGGGATAGTAAATAAATGTTTAGTATTTGATCAAATTAAAAATAAAAATGTGGGTAAAAAGTAGTGGATGTTATAGATGACGTATAGTTGCTACTTTTATTTTAAACAGGATGTTATAAAGTAATTTTAATATAATACAATTTTTAAATATGGGAAAGAGAAGTGAGAGAAATGGAAATTTCTTTTTGTATAATATTCGATATGGAACAGGAAAAGTATCTGAATCAGCCATTTAAGCATATACGAGGATATTTGAGGGACGTTCAGTAAAAGCACATTTATCAGTTGGGAAATTTATAAATAAGTATAAGCCTGATATTGTGGGACTTGTAGAAGTTGATCTTGGTTCATTTAGAATGTATAGCAGAAATCAGGCTACACTTCTTGGAAGAATTACTGAAATACTAATGTCTATCAGTACAAATATGAGGAAGATTCAACTATATGAAATTTCCGATGGTAAGAAAGCAGGGAAATGCTTACTTTCTAAAAACCTGTTTTACGGGAAGAATTTCATTATCACGGATATTGGATATGAAAAATTGATTATTGAGGTGGAAACAAAAGATGTAGTAGTGATTTCTGGAGTTCATTGGCACTCGGTGGAAAAACAAGACAAAAACAGATTGTGCAGCTTTTACAATATTATAAAAGATTGTGGAAAAGCCAGTTATAGTTGCTGGAGATTTTAATGTGTTACGGGAGAAGAGAAATTGAGATCGTTTTTACAGGCTTCCAATTTTAAAAATGTGAATACGAGGAAAAGACCAAACTTTTCCAAGCTCTGGAATCAAAGCAGGAACTTGATTTTGTACTTTGTTCAAAGGATAAAAAGTAAAAAGTTATGAAGTTATACAAAACTGGCTTTGAATCGTTTGCCAATATTAGTTGATTTTGAAATTATGCATTGATTATTAGTCTTTTACTTTTGTAAAAATATACGGGATATAAAAGAATATGTACATCTACAGACATTTAGCCTACAAATTATAAGTTAGTTAGACAGAATTATATATAGAAAGAATAAAATCATAGTTAAAGAGGGATTTATGAAAATAAAAATTGTAATATCAGCTATTTTTAATTAGCTGTATAATTTGGTGATTCAAATGATTATAAAATTGCTCAGATTAGGAAAGATTATACAAGTACGAATGCTGTAAAGAAAATTAACGTAGTAAAGGAAATTGAGGATAGTGAAAAAGAGTACAGATGGTGGTGCTATAAAATATTATTTTTCAAAATGGAACTATTAAAAATTATAACCGAATATTATAGTGAAAGCTGAGATGGTTTAACAGAATACTATATAAAAATGGAAAAGTTTATTTTATTTATGATAGAACTCAAAATATAATGTTCCGTATTGTATAAATACGAATTGGTATAAAAGAAAACAATATGAAAGTTGGAGAGATTTTTAATAGTAAAAATCAAAATTACTGAAAAAGATACTATTTTTGATGGGAACGAAAAACTGGTTCAATATATTATTGGGAATAAAAAGAATTAATGAAAATATTCAAGATTGAAGGAAATTGAAAAATGTGTTATGGTAGTCTTAAAATAAAAATAAAAATTAAACAGATTACATTATAAATTTTCAATCTTTTTAGAATCATGGATTTTATAATTGAGAAACTGTGATATTACTTGGATTTGTCAAAAATTTAAAAGACATAAAATTAGAAATATTTTTATAATAGATATTTGATATCTATACAAAATATATAAGAATAATATGTTGAAAATTTGGAAAAATGTCTAAAATGATATTGAAGATTTGATATTCAGAAAGGAGATATTGGTGAAATCAATTATAAAAAAGTATCAGTATTAGCAATTACGGTTTTAATGGAACTGACATTAAATGCCTCTAGTATTATAATGGGAAATAATCATAATGCATCAAAAATTGATAATCAAAAAGTAACAAAGGGTAAAAGGAATTAAGAGGGTGTGGGTAGCCAGTGTAGCAATATTGATTGACCGTCAAAAAAAGGACTTAGTGTTGAGCAGAAAAGAGAATTTTAACAATTCTTGATAATGTTAAAAATGGAATATGAATGCAGTATTTGTACAAATTAAACCATCAGGAGATGCTTTTTATCCATCTAAATATGCACCTTGGTCTGAGTACTTAACAGGGAACTCAAGGAGTAAAGTCCAGGATACGATCCATTTAAAAAGTTCATGGTGGAAGAAGCACATAGAGAGAATTGAATTTCATGCATGGTTTAATCCATACAGACTTTCAGTATCCAGTTCAAGAGACAAATTGTCAAAAAGATAACATTGGACGTAAAAACCAGAATGGACAGTGGCTTATGGAGGACAGTTGTACTTTCAAATCCAGAATTCCTGAAGTTAATGATTATGTTGTGAACAGTATCGTTGAAGTTGTAAAAATTATGATGTTGATGGTGTTCATATGGATGACTATTTTTATCCATACAAAGTTAAAATCAAGAATATCCTGATTCTGCACAGTATCAGAAATATGGACACAAATTTTCATCAGTTGGTGACTGGAGAAGAGACAATGTAAATAAATTGGTTGAGAAAATTGCATTCTTCTATAGAAAAATGAAAATGTAGAATTTGGAATAAGTCCTTTTGGAGTGTGGAGAAATGCTCTACTGATCCATCTAGAGGTTCTGAAACAAAAGCTGGAGTTCAAAACTACGATGATTTATATGCAGATATTTTATTGTGGATGAATAAAGGTTGGATAGATTACGTAGCACCGCAAATTTACTGGAATCAAGGTCATAAAGCTGCTGAGTACAATACGCTTGTGAAAATGGTGGAGTAAATATGCAGGGCAGACAAAACAGACTTTATATATAGGACAAGCTGCATACAAAGTTAATGATTGGCAAAATGCAAAAGAATTAATAAATCAGGTAAATTTCAACAGAAATTATCGAGGTAAAAAGTATATTCTTTAGCTATAAATCATTATAACAAATCTAAAAATGCAACAAAGCAGTTTTAGCACAAGGGCCTTACGCTAATAGAGAAAATCAGGATTCTAATTAGAGAATAAAATTAAAGAAAGAAGAAATCAGTATTGAAGTTATTATGACTTCAGTAGTGCTGATACTGATTATAAATTTGAATATTTGAAAAATATAAAAGATTGGATATAATGAGTAAATCATAAAATAAGTTTGTGTTTTTGTAGAGGCAGTTTTTCAAATTGAATGAAAAGAGTTTAATGATGAGACTTAAAATATCAGAATCTTGTTTAAAAATGATTTGATTTTGATCTTATAGTTTTATTATTAAATAAGTTTATATGAGATCAAAATATTGAAAAAGAATTAAAAATAGGAGAAAAGTACTATGAAAAGAGATCTGATTCTTTTTATGAAATTAAACTGAAAAATAAAATACAGAGGAATGTTAGAAGACACACTATCAAAGGAACTGTATCAATAATAGCATGGCTTGCTGCAGCAATGATTCTTACAGTTGTTGTATTTTCATTTGTATTAGTTTGATGAATTTGAGCTGATAATGAAACTGAAGTTTAAGTTTAATTGAAACGATTTGGCAAAATTTCTTGCGTGTAATAGACCCAGGTGGTTTGCAAATGACAGATTATGGGGATGATAAGTTGTGTCGGCTGTAGTGACGTTACTTGAGTATTAATCTTTGGTGCGATGGTTGGAGTTTTGACACAGGGCTTGATAATTTGTTATTGAAATTCGTAAAGGAAAAACAAGATTGTCAAAAAGATTTTACGCTTATTTTGGGATGAATCGACATATTTAAGATAATAGAAAGTGAACTGGTGATTTCAATGCAAATCATAAAATAAAATAGATGATACTTTCTAAAAATGATAAAAATAAAAATGGAAGACGAAATAAATTTAAGAATAAATCAAAAAGAACTTTTGAAAAATTTTTCATAATTCTCTAGATGGAAAAAGTCATAAAACTTTATCAAACTAAAATATATTGCCGTTCAGGAAGTATAATGAATATGATGACTTAAATATTGTTCATCCTGAACGCTAGAATCAATAATTATACTCCTCAGAAGAAGATAGAAGATATAAATACTATAAAATGTATTTTTAGCGTTAAGAAGCTAAAAAGATAATTACAGAAATAAAGATGAACATAATAAAGAACTGATGGATTTTGCTTCAAAATGATCAGAATATGCTTTATTTCAAGTGAAAAGTGGTTATCACGGATTACAGCACAAACAAGTAGACAGCCAGGATTTAGTGTTATTGCAACAGAAATTTTAAATTATGATAATGATGAAATTTATTTTTCTAAGGATTGGCAAGGAGCTAATAGGAAAAACATTTAAGGAAATTTCATTCAGTGTGCATTACAAGCATTGTATTAGGAATAGTAAGAAAAATTTGGATAAAAACAACTTGAAGAAATTTATCAAAAGAAATGGCAGAGGGCAAGTTATTCGAGATACAAATACAATTTTTAAAATCCTTACGAAAATTTAATAATAATATAATAGATGGTGAAAATATAGGATGTGTAATAGAGGGAAGGAGATGAGCTTATTCTTTTTCAGTCTGATGATGGTTATCCTGAATTCCATTTGAAGAGTTAAAAATAGAAAAATTTCAATGGAAAAGTAGTACGGAAGATGTAATTTTGCTAAAAAGCAAGACATTAATTTTAGGGTATAATAAAAGATATATAAAATAATTGACGAACTTTACGAGATATGTGAGTGTAGATTCAGAAGTTCATATAATTGCCAAAGATGGATAAGGAAGTGGAAAAACATTTGAAGGATAATTTGGTAAAGAAAGTGTAAAAATGAAGATATAACAGATTATAGAATTTCTGAAAAAGAGTATATTGAAGAAAAATTCAATCTTGAAAGTTACGAAAAGCATTATAATTTTTGGTTATGATGATCTTGAAACACAGAAAAAGGATGCTAAATCTGATACTTACAATGTTATTAATATGCTAGATAAATGTGCATTGAAGAAAAAGCATTATCATCAGAAATATACGATGATAGAGAATCGTAGAATTAACAGAGTATCTGATTATATAATAAGTGACACTATGATAAGTTCAGTAATTAGTCAGTTGTCTGAAGAGACTTTTATTATGTTTTTGACAATTATTTATGGAGAAAGGCTGTGAAATTTATATGTTTTCAGCAGATAACTATATTGAAAATTTTGACAGAGAATATACTTTTAAAAGAACTTCTACAATGGGTAGCAAATGAAGGAACTATTTTATATAGGATATAGAGATATGGATGAAGAGGTGGAAAAGAAAATGATTATAATGTTCATTTTAAATGATGTAAACAGAATAAGAAAATCAAATTAAATAAAATGATAAATTAATTGTGACTGTTTGAAGGAGGCAATGAGACAAAAGAAAGTGATTGATTAATTTGCTGTTTAGGTATAGGGAAAATACAGAAAAAGCGCTTAAATAAAGGAATAAATTGAATAAAGAATAAAATTGCAAAATGAATTTCAATTGGAGTATAATAATCATATGTAACAAAGAATATTGAAATCTTTGCTCAAAGTTGGGAGAAAAGGAGGAGATAATGAAAAATAAAATTTTTAAAATTTTTGGGATTTCTTTATTTCTTATGATGATTGTTGTGAAATGTGATTTTATCAATTATTTCCACATTTTTACCAGTGAAAATTTGAGTCTCAAGTTCGGTTGTTGAAGCACCGCATTATTTTAATTTTTGTTTTTGGAACTTTTAAATTTTTCGTTAGCCGACAGTATCTTGATACGTAGGCAGTTATGCTGATAATTATATTTATCGTAAGAAGCTGGGGACAAAGAATATAAGTGTCGAAAAAGCCTAGTAAAAATGCAGATTGTTATGGAAGAATACTATCATTTTATTGAAAATACTTTTTGACTACTTTTGGAAAAACATACTTATATACCATTTTATGCAGCATTGTTTGCATCTATAATGTTTTTCAAATTTAAGTACTTTTCTTTTTCCATTTATTATGATGTCAGTAAAGGAAAATGGGATTAGAACAGTAAAACCATTTTAGAACGCCAACATGCAGATCCAAATACGACAATTGGACTATCTCTTGTTGTAATTGTTTTCTTGGCAGTTTCTATAAAAGCAGGTCTAAAAAGGATATATAAAATCACTGTTTGAGCCAATGTGGTTTATGTTTTCGTTAAATATTGATGATATTTTTCAAAGTACTGAAATACTTCAATGCGGCTTTTGGAAATATGCTGGCAGGACTTGTAATTGTGGGACTACTATACTAGCCTTGTTGGACGTGGATTGCTTCAGTCTATGACAAATAATATGCTGAAAGGAAGTTTTTCATTTTTCAGTTGGATGGTACGATGCTTATACAGCTATATCTAGATTTATTTATCGGTATAGTATAGTATTCGTATTTACAATACTTTCATCAGTATATATAAGTGAAGCATTAGGTGAGAAGAATGAATAAAAATATAGATTTGTAGTTCTTTTATATGTTCAAAAGTCTTTAATTTTAAGATTTTTGTATAAATAAGAGCATTATGATATAAAAATTATGTTTAAATATAAAAATTAATAAAAATTAGGAGGATTAGAGAATGGAAGGAATAGTTCAAGTAGCAGCTTTATTAGGAGCGGAATTGCAGTGATGGGAGGAATTGGAGCAGGATTAGGTCAAGGGAATTGCAACTGGTTATGCAGTAGAGGCAGTGTCAAGACAGCCTGAAGCTAAACAGGATATTATGCAAAACATTAATCACAGGGCTTGCAATTACAGAGTCATCAGCAATTTATGCGTTAGTAATAGCTTTTCTTGTTAATTTTTCTTGAAAGGGTAAGAAACATATCAAATTTTAGAGAAACAAAAATAGGATTAATAATGTAAATTAAGGAGAAAATATGAATGAAGGAACAAGATTAGTAAACATTGATTTTACGATGAGCTATTCAGATAATAAACTTTATAGTATTAGTCTATCACGAGCTTTTCAAAAAGATTGGTAAAAGTGCTAGAAGATGATTGGCATTTGTCTGAAATGAAAATCGTTGAGAACGAAAAGGAAAAATTGGAAGAACAGATCAATGGAAAAACTGAAAAAGGAATCAAAAGACGTGCTATGATATTCTAATAAAAAGCCGAAAGACAGGCAGATGACAGAAAGAGTCAGATTATATCACAAGCTATGAGTAATCGTGAAAGAATGATGATGAAGGCTGAAGCTGATATTGAGAAAAATGCGGCAAAATGCTAAATTTGAACTTCAGAAGGAAGTTGAAATGGCAGTTGAACTTGCAAGAAAAATCATCAAAAGGAAAATATTGATGAAAAGCAGGATGGAAACTATAAAATAAGTTTATTGATGAGATAGGAGATTAAAATGGCTAAGGGATGAGATTGCAAAAAGATACGCATCAGCAATTTACAATATAGCTAAAATCTTCTGACAGTATAAATGAAGTTGGGAAGTACTAAATATTTTATGGAAAATTATGAGGAAGAGGAGGGATTTAGAAAAATTTTGGAAGATCCTCTCAAAAATTTTCAGAAAAAGAAAGATTTTTAGAAAAATCGTTTGACCACTTTTACAAAAGAATCGCTGGATAGTTAAATATGCGTAAGAAAACAGCGTCTATCATTAGTTGGAGATATAAAAAGAATATTTTTAAAACTTTATTATGAGGAAAATAACAAACTTCCAATAACTGCTATGTTGCAAAGGAGCTATCAGAGAAAGCGAGGAACTAGCTAATAGAAAAACTTGATACGGTAAAAATTGTTTTAAATCTTGAAGTTGATAAAGAAATAATCGGTGGAGGATTTTAAAAATTGGAAATGAAGTTATTAACGGTTCAATAAAATCAGATTGAAGAAATAAAGAAAAATTTTTAGAAACGAGGTGCTTTTCTTTGAGAATCAAGCGGAAGAAATAAGTAAAAATAATCCGAAGCGAAATCGAAAATTACAAAAAGTTCATGGATATTTTCCAATACTGGAACAGTCTTGGAAAGTAGGAGATGGAATTGCCGAGAATCTACGGATTAGAAGACGCTATGGCAGGAGAGCTTTTAGAGTTTGAAAATGGAACTATCGGAATGGCACTAAAATTTTGGAAGAATACATTGGAGACAGTAATTTTTGGAAAAGACACAAGGGATAAAAAGAAGGAAGTATAGTAAAAGGATTGGGAAAAGGTAGCTGAAGTTCCAGCTGGAAATGAGCTGCTTGGAAAGAGTAGTCGATGCACTTGGTAATCCGATTGATGGAAAGGATGGGATAACAGCTGATAAATATATGCCGATTGAGAGACAGGCATCAGGGATTATCGCAAGAAAACCTGTTACACAGCCTATGCAGACTGGAATAAAAGGCAATAGATGGAATGTTTCCGATTGGAAAAGGGCAAAGAGATTGATAATTGGAGATAGACAGACTGGAAAAACAGCGAGTGCGATTGACTCTAATTATAAATCAAAAATAATGATGTTATATGTATATGTTATGATTGGACAAAAAGGTCTACAGTTGCACAAATTTATAAAAAACTTGAAGAGGCAGAGTTCATTAGAATATACGATTATTGTTGCAGCCACTGCTTCAGAATCAACACCGCTCATTTAGCACCATATTCAGGGTTGCTATGGTGAATATTTTATGGATCGAGGAAAAGATGTGCTAATGGTTTATGATGATTTGTCAAAACATGCGGTAGCTTACCGTGAAATGTCATTATTGTTGAAAAGACCGCCAGGAAGGAAGCGTATCAGGAGACGTTTTTCTATCTTCCTCAAGACTTCTTGAAAAGCAGCAAAATTAAGCGACAAACTGTGGAGGTTCAATTACGCACTTCAATGTAGACACAGGCTGGAGATATTTCGGCATATATTCCGACAAATGTTGTTTCAATAACAGATGGACAAATATTCTTGAAACAGATTTATTTAATTCAGGATTCAGACCAGCGATAAATGCAGGAGTTTCTGTATCAAGGGTTGGAGGAGCAGCACAAATTAAGGCTATGAAACAAGTTGCTTCGAAAGTAAAACTGGAACTTGCCCAATACAATGAATTATTAGCATTTACGCAGTTTGGATCGAGTTTGGATAAAGCAACTAGAGATCAACAACCGTGGGATCTAAAGGTATGGAGTAAGCGACCACAGACTACTCCATTTTAGAGTTTCAGGAACAAGTAATTTCATTTCACTGTGTAACAGTGGATATTTTGATGATGTTCCGACTGAAAAAGTCAGAACATTTGAAAAAGATCTGATAGAAACATAAAAATAATTCAGAAATTTTAACTGAAATTCGTGAGAAGAAAAGAATTGAACGATGAAATGAAAAGCAGACTAGATGAATTTATAACGAACTTTAAAAAGAATATATTGGTAAAAAGCAGGTGAGGGTCGATATGTCAGCAAATATGAAGAAATAAAGGAACGTATTGACAGTGTAATACAAGCCAAATAACAAACGCAATGAATATTGTTTCTTCTACAAAATTTAAAAAATTTCAGGTTTAACTCTAAAATCTAGAAACTATGCATATACTGTAAATGAGGCTTTTGATAATTTAGTTACAAGTCTTAAAGGGAAATAAATTTGTATTTTTGATGGAAAGCCGGAAGTTAGAAGAGTCGAGATTATAGTGATGACATCAGATCGTGGGTTATGTGGAGCTTTAACTCAAATACTTTTAGAAGGCTTGAGAGCATGAGAAAGCAGTTTGAGAAGGAAGGAAAAAGATGTTTCAGTTGTAACAATTGGAAGAAAAGCAAAAGAATATTGTAAAAATCAGGGATATCAATGCCGGATAGTGAGTATACACAGATGATTCCGAAACAATGTTTGAAACTGGTCATCAGTGAAGATGTAGTGCAGTTTTATTTAAACGATTTTTATGATGAAGTCTATGATGGTTATTCAAAATTTGTATCAGCGGTTGAATATAATGTTCAGGTGGAAGAAATTGCTTCCAATAGAGAGAGGTTTGCCAACAAAGGAATATGTATTTGATCCGTCCAGAGGAAGAAGTGTTGAACTCATTTGTTCCTAGGTTCTGAATATAAATTATATCAGTCGTTACTTGAAAAATTCGGCAAGTGAGCATTCAGCTAGAATGTCAGCAATGAAACAGGCTAACGATAATGCTTCTGAAATGATAAGAAATTTGGAAGTGCAGTATAACCGTGAACAAGAGAAAAAAATAACACAGGAATTAGACAGAAATTATAAGTGGTTCTATAGGAGTGCAGTAATTATTTTTACAACCTTAAAGAATCTGAGCATAAATTAAGAAGGAGGTTAAAGGTAACCGATGAATAAAGGTAAATTAGTGCAAGTTATTGGGCCAGTTATAGATGTAAAATTTGAAAAAAAATTGCCTGATATTTATAATGCGCTTGAAGTGTATAAGGAAAACGGAGAAAATTAGTAGCTAGTTCACGCCCACAACGGAAACAATGTTGTGAGCGGTTGCAATGTCGGAACTGAAGGATTAAGACGTGGACTGGAAGTTATCGATACTGAGTAAACCAATTCAAGTTCCCGTTGGAAGAGCTACATTGGGAAGGATTTTCAATGTACTAGGAGAAGCGGTTGATGATGGTGAAAAATTGGATGCAGATGTGTTAAGGGAGTCTATCACATAAGGATGCACCGTCTTTTGAACAACAAGGAACAGATTCTGAAAATACTTGAAACAGGAATAAAAAGTAGTAGATTTACTTGCTCCATACTTAAAAGGTGGAAAAATTGGACTGTTTGGAGGGCAGGAGTTGGAAGACAGTATTAATTCGAGAATTAGTAATAATATTGCCAAAAGGGCATGGAGGACTTTCTGTATTTGCAGGAGTTGGAAGCGTACGTGAGGACGTGATTTATATAACGAAATGACAGAAAGTGGAGTTGATATGATAAGACAGCATTAGTGTACGGACAAATGAATGAACCACCTGGTAGCAAGACTAAGAGTAGACTTACAGCACTTACAATGGCGAGATATTTTAGAGATGAGGAAGGGCAAAACGTGCTTTTGTTGATGATAACATATTCAGATTTACTCAGGCAGGATCAGAAGTATCGGCACTGCTTGGAAGAATGCCGTCAGCTGTAGGATACCAGCCAAACTTGGCAACTGAAATGGGAGCCTTGCAGGAAAGAATAACATCAACAAGCACAGGTTCAGTTACATCAGTACAAGCTGTATCACGTTCCAGCAGATGACTTGACAGCATCCGCACCAGCAACAACATGCGTGCCATTTGGATGCAACAACAGTATTGTCAAGACAAATTGCATCACTGGAATTTATCCGAGCAGTGAATCCCGCTATGGTTCAACTCAAGAATACTGAGCCTGAAATTGTTGGAAATGAGCATTATAAAATTGCAAGAGAAACTCCGAAAGTATTACAAAGATATAAGGAATTACAAGATATTATTGCAATTCTGGGAATGGATGAGCTGGATGAAAATGATAAATTAACAGTAAACCGTGCTAGAAAAATCCAAAGATTCTTTTCACAGCCTTTCTCAGTATGGAGAACAATTTACAGGAATGAAAAGGTGAAATATGTGCCTTTAAGAGAAACAATACGTGGATTTAAGGAAAGTATGTAGACGGTCTTCACTGATGATTTACTGAACAGGCATTTCTATATGTTGGAACTATTGACGATGCAGTTGCAAAAAGCTCGAGAACTGATGAGTGAATAATTTTTAAAATAATATTTAATGAAACAGGGATGATGCATTTTCCCTGTTTTTCCAATATAAAGTTTGCAAAAGTAAGCATATTTTGGAACGGAAGGAGGCTTTATGGCAGCAGAATTTATTTTGGAAGCTTGGTAACTCCGGAAAGACTAGTTTTTGAAAAAGCCTGTTGAGTTGTAAAATTACGTACAGAAAATGGAGATATCGGAGATACTTGCAAAGACAGTATATGAATTATATTACATCAATTGGTGCAGGAGAAATGCTTGTTCGTGAAAAAGATAAGGAGATGTCACATACTATCCGGAAGGTGGATTTTTGGAAGTACAGACAAGATAAAGTTGTCATTCTAGGAGTGCAAAAATATTGTTGAGGCAACTAAGGCAGAAGCTAGAAAGAATGGCAAGGAAGTAGCAATTGAAAGAACAAAAAGACATACAGGAAGATCGGGGATATTTTAGGAACGAAACGTATTAAAACAATTGAGCAGGAAATAAATTTTGAAATTCTATGTGTATAATAAATGTAAAATATAGTTAATTTAGTAATAATTTTAAAATAAATGACGTAAAGGTGGTATGAGAATGGAGCAAATATAGAAGCAGAAACATTATAGAAATTACGTAAATGAAAAATTATCTGGAAATATAACAAAAATTTGAACAGACTGGAAAGATTTATTTCAGCGAGAGTTATTGAAAAGCGAAACTATTGAAAGAGTTTTAATAAAAGTACTTTTTGATAAAGAGAAGCAGAACGTTTTATAGAAATTTTGTAAATAAGAAATTGGTAGGAAGCCTAGGAAAAGATACAGAAAATTTTTCACAGGATATAGACTTTTAATTGATATTTCATGCCCAGGATCGAGATAAGACAATGAGATATACTGAGGACCAGAAATTAATCGTTCAAAATATGCAAAAGGTGTAGATTGTGATGAAAATCGATCATGATGATATTTACTTCGATAAGGCTCCATTACCAGCATCATATTTTGTAGATGAAATCGTTCTAATGCCAAAAATCCTACAACATTATACGACATTTATTGGGAAATTCGTGATGATACTTATGAAAGATTGGCTTCAAATAACGGAATTATTGACAATGTAGTTATAAAAACTTTTACAAAGACGGAAAAGAATAGAGAAAATTATAGACATGAAGAATAGGATCTCATTATATTACTGAAAATTGATGTAGATCGACAATATATGAAGCTTCTATCGGGTATCGAAGACCAGTACGGAACTACTCTCGAAGTAGCTCACTCAATGAAGCAATCTCACCAAATGACAAAAGTTTCTGATAATATTGACTTAGTAGTGGGGAACTGTAAAACTTGATCAAAAATACAAATCAGCTTATAAAATATATAATACTCCAGTTTCAACGCCGAAGGAGAGAGCTTTTAGGGTACCTGCAGATTATGATGTGGATGAAAAATAATGAATTTATAATTGAAGTTATAGAAAGATTGACAAAAGTAGGAGCTTCAGAATCATTAATCGAAAAAGAAAAGTGATAAAGAAAACTTCCAAATCTTAGACTGGATATGGGTGGTTCAGAAGCAGTTAGAAACATTTTATAAATGTTTTTATACAAATTAAGATTAAAGGAGATTTCAAAATGGCTATATTAAATATGCTGCACGCTTGTTTTACGTGTAGAAAATTTAGAAAAATCTATTGAATTTTATGAAAAGGCATTTGGATTTAAGGAAGATCGACGTAAAGATTTTTCCAGAACATAAATTTACTATTGTTTGTTGACTCTTTCCAGGAGAAAGTTTTGAGATTGAGCTGACTTATAATTACGGTCACGGTCCATATACAATTGGTGACGGTTTTTCACATCTGGCAATTGCTTCGGACGACTTGGAAGGAGATAATGAAAAACATAAGGCAATGGGATACAAGACAACAGATCTTATGGGCTTGCCTGGTAAACCTGGACATTATTATTTCGTAACGGATCAGATGGTTACCGTATGGAAGTAATTCGTGCAGAATAAAAATTAGCAATAAAACTTATTTAAAGAAAATAATAGAAATATCATAAGAAAAAGACCGAGATTTTCGGTCTTTTTATAGTAAAAACTATTTATACAAAATTTTAACAGGTACAAGGAGAAAATATGAAGATAATAGTATATGGTGCTGAGTTATGGCACAGTATGTAAAAGAATCAGTAATAAATTCTGGAAATGAATTTGCTGGGCTGGTTGACCCGCTTGGAAATGGGGATTTTGAAAATCTGAAGGAAAAAGATGTGGATTTTGATGGAATTATTGATTTTTCACATTTCAGTTTGCTGAGGATGTGCTTAGGCGGGGAATTGATAAAAAGTTCCAGTTCTAATTGCTACAACTGGACATTCAGAAGAACAGCTTGCAAAAATTCAGGAAAGCATCAAAGCAAAATACCGATAATTAAAGCAACAAATACTCCAGTTGGAGTAAATATCGTAAATGAAATTGTTGCCTTTGCGACAAAATTATTAAAGGATTTTGATATTGAAATAATTGAAAAAGCATCACAACAGAAAAATTGACGCACCAAGCGGTACAGCAAATACTTTACTTGAAGTTGTCAAGGAAAATCTGGATAATGAAACGGAAAAAGACTACAGAACAATTTACGGAAGAGAAGGGACACAGTAAACGTGCTGAAAAAGGAAATAGGAGTTCACGCTATACGTGGCGGGAAATATAGTCGGAGAACATACCTGTAATTTATGCAAAAATGACGAAATTATCGAAATAAAAGCACGAAGCATTATCAAGAAAAGATGTTTTTCAGACGGTGCAGTTAAAAAGCTGTAGAATTTCTTGCTGGAAAAAGCAGGACTGTACACAATGAAAGATGTACTTGGTTTATAATACTCTAGTTTTATTAGACTGGAGTTTTTCTTTTTCAATTATTTTGTATCTTCACAGTAAAAAATTCCACATATCTAGTTCTATAACATTTTGTTCTCTGCCATTTCTTTTGATCAACTCGATTCCAATAACTCGGACTAAAAAGTTCAGCAACTATCCACACCTTAACCCAACATTTTTAAAAATGTTTTTCATAAAATATCCTCCTTATATTTTAATAGTAAAAGAATTATAACGTAAGGGCATCAGGCCATGCCCCTACAACCCCTTTACATAAAACTTTTCTTTATAAAGAAGATAAAACTCGCTTCGTAAAGAAAACTACGCTCAGAGCAGTTATTTTTCCTTTAACGAAATTTTGCTTATTTAATATTTTCCAAATTTAAGAACTTAAATATATAATTTTATAAGTTAATGTATAATGCTCGTGATTTTTGGGATAAAACGATTGTTGAGCGTTAGCGAGTTTCGTTTTATTTCAAAAATGTTTGAACGAGCCAGGGTTGCAAGGAAATGGCATTGATTTCCTTGCTTATACAAAAAGGAAAACATATAATTATGAAAAATATTTATTAACAAATAAGTAATTTTTCAAAATTTAAATAAAAATCCCTTTATTTGAATACTTAAAAATTAGATTCAATAACAAACCTATCAAAACTAATTATTATATAATTTAAAAATATTCTGCTATTTATATAATTATAACAAAATAAATATTTAATATTTATACGGTAAATTAAATACTATATTTTGATTGTGAAATTTTAATAATATACTCGAATCATTTAACACTAAACCCCATTTAAATAACGAATTTATTATAAACTTTTCCAATGAAGGATAAAACCTAGTATTTCCAAAATAATTAAAATATGTGTTTTAATAAACCGACAGAGCTTTTATTTGTTCAGCTACGACTGGTGACGACTGGAAGGAGTTTTCGGGTTGAACAAATGAAATCGTAGTGCTGCCATAGGTGCAGGATTTGCGGCAATGAGCAATCCTGCAAAAATAAACTAAAGAAAAACATAATAAAAACAGTAAAAACCATTATTAAACAAAAGTAATCTTATACTTAAAAGCATATTAGAGACTAGAAATATTCGTCATTCAAAACTGGAATAGCATAAAAATTGAACTGATAGAAATTGGTTTTGAGTAAAAATATTCATAACTTTTTGAGTTTAGTTTTAAACTAGTTTTACTATATAATGTATTTAAAATTGTTATCATTTATGTATAATAACAGTTGTTATATAGACAAATTATTTTAAATAGCAAAATACTTTGTTTAAATTACTTGACTTTTGGAGAAGAAATGAATAAATTTATAAATGAAATTGCTAAAATGAATACAGAAGAATTTCTGTCTAATATAAAGGCTTTCAATGATGTTTTTTCAAACGGAAATATTGAGAAAATAAATTTAATGAACTATTTGTCAGAGAAGAAATGGTTAAGTATAAAATGTGGACTACTGCCTTTCTGCGGAAAAATTTGGAGGAAGAAAAAGATAGTCAGCTCGATTCAGGAAGTGCTTAGAATCGCTGGGAACTATGGCGTGCCAGTTACACTAGAACAGGATGTAGGAGCATTAGTATTACAGCCACTTGTTGAATATGGAGATGAGGATCAGATTGAAAAAGGTCCAAAATGATATTTGAACGGAGAAGGTGGAGGACTGGCTATACGAGAGCCTGAAACTTACGGATGCTGCTATAGCAAAGAAATGCAGATCTTACTATGAATATGTTGATGAAAATACAATTCATGTTAAAGCATGATAAATATTAGCAGGAAATTCTCAAAGTGATTTTTATTAATTGCAGCAAAGGAAAAGAGAAAGAAGGTAAATTATCAAAAAGTAATTAAGCTTAATTTTAGTTCAAGAAAAATATATAACTTATGATGTACTAAATTCAGAAGGTTTAAAAGCAGTAAGATATGCTGTAAAACCATGTTGATGCAAAAATTCCTGCAAATATATAATAAAACTTTCAGAAAGCAAGGAAAGCAGGTGTCTTAGAGAATTTCAAAATATCTTTATGAAGTAGATTGCAACTAGTTGGATGACACATGGGAATTATGAGAATATATTGTATATAAATAAATTTGCTAAAAAGAAATACCATTTGTTCAAAATGAATTAAAATGAAAATCAATACTTTACGATGTATCAAAAATTATGTATAGACTATACTTGTAATAATGTTTCTCCGGATAAGTCTGTTTCAGATAACTAATGGAAAGCAAATATTATAAAGAGCCTTGCTACTGAATATACTAAAGACGCAAAAATCGCTATCAAAAGCTATAGGGGCAAAAGGGTTTGTAGCTGGGCATCCGATGAGAACAATGCAAATTGACTTTTGGGCCGTTTACTATCTTTGAAGGACCGAAATGATATGCTTTATGCAGAAATTTGTGATCGGTTTTCAAAAGCTACGGCTGTGGAGAAGAAGGAGGAATCCGAATTAATAAAAATTCTACAATTTATGAAAGATTTATTTCAGATGACGATTTGAAAAATATATCAGCATAATATTGTTAATAAAGTGAGACGATTTAATCGGCTTTCTAAAACATCATACATTAAATGAGATGGATCGAGATAAAAAAGTTTTTGTTGGTAAAATACTGCAAGATTGTTTCTTTTTAATTCAAAGCAGAATCAGATAATTTAATAAAATTTTTGATAAGGATATTAGAAAAGATATTTTAGATTTTGAATATAACAGTTAAATTAATAAAAAGAAGGATAACTAATAAAAAGCTATTCTTCTTTTTGTCATTCAATTTATTTTGAAAACTGCGTAAATGTGTAATAATGACTAATATTGCAAAAGTCAATGAAAAACGATCCAACTATTGGAATACGAAAAATGCCATTTTTGAGTGAGATATATTTTTCTAGTCAACAGCTTTCATATTTGAAATTCCATTTGGGGTTGCCCTAGTCCAAATCTGCAATGACCTGAAACCATAACAGCAGCACTCATAATCAGCCCCCATCGCTTTAAATGTTATCCAGTTCAGATAGAAATAAATCAATCATAACTTGTGCAACAAGTAAAATAAATACTGGAAGTGCTAAATCAATAAGTTCATAATCTTAATGTCATTAGTGCCATTGCTGGAAATAGGTTAAGTGCCCACATCTTCAAGAATACTTATTTCTTTTGTCAGACATTCAAATGTCTTTTACATTGTCAGACAAATTTCGAATAATTACAGAGCAACAATCATTGGTCCAATGTAAATAGGAAAAATGTGCTTCAAAGTTTGTAAAAAGCTCATAAGATAGATCAATAAATATTGATAAATGAACCAATTCCCATTACAATCAGAATATAGAAAAATGCCATAGAAAAACGTTCCCCCATCGAGAAAAAGCTTCTGTCTTTTGAAATACTCTTCATCGATGTCTTCGTCTCCGTGCTGTATCCATCTTTTACAAAATGTTGCGGTACATTTATGTTTTTATAGAGTCTCTGCAGCAACGAGAGCCCTCCCCATTGCGAGATCCCATAATAAGTCCAAAAGTTGTGGAAGCTATTGCAGTGCATTTTGCCCTTTATACATAGGTCCAAGAGCTGATTATGGAGCTACGGCTGCAGATATTCCGTGTCCTCCAGTCATTGGAGTGATCCTCATCATTAATGCCAATAACGGCGGAAGTCCTACAAATTTTTGACAGTCCGACAGCAACAACATTTTTGTAAAAATACATAATCCAGCTGCAACAAAAAGGAAAAATAACAACTCCACCTTTTAGCACTTTAAGACTGGCATTAAATCCTACACTTGACATTACCATAAAGAATTTTTGCAATGTATCATAAATTTAATTTGAGCAATATTTGTTTGCCTTAAGATAAAACAATTATTGAAAATAAAAATCCACCAATAACAGGTGCAGGAATGCTAATATTTCTCAAAAATTAATCTAGTCTTATTCAATTAAAAGAAAGTAAAACAACTGTAATCAATTGTCTGAATCATATCCATATTAATTTTTCGTCATAATAATCACCTCAATATTAAGTTTTGTAATGAAACATTATACTATAAAATCTAGAAAATGCAAATCTAAAAAGAAAAACTTACTATTTAAAATTCTTTATTCAAATTCTTTTTAAAACATAAAATAAAATAAATTATAGCTGAATTCAAAATTTTAATCATTTTGAAAACAACCCATAAATGTAGTTTTGCGTAACAATTAAATTAATCCAAGTTTATCTGCTACAAGTATTACTGCACATCATCGGCAGTAACTTTTGAGATAGCATGTTATGGTTGTTTCACCTTCAGCTGTACTTGCTTTTTGCTACTTCATACAGTCTTTTCTTTGGAAACACTTCCATTCTAATTCATCCAATGTTGTCGGAAGTCCTACACTCTTACAGAACTCTATAACTTTTTGATTTCCACATAGACATCTGTTTTCCAAAACTAATTGCGTAATTGTTCGAATGCAACTTTTTCTCCATGATACATGTGGTGTCCTTCTTCGAGTGTAAGTCCGTTATGAATAGCGTGAGCTGCCGCAAGTCCTCCACTTTCAAATCAATTCCGCTCAAATAAGTATTTGGCTAATTATATTTTTCAACAGCTTGCGTAACTACTTTTTATTTTTCTACTGCAATCTTGGCTTTTAAACCATCTTGAAATGAGTATCCTTACATAATTCTGCAATTGCAATAGCAGCTTTTGTAATGCCACCTCCAGCAATTGAAGAAGCGTTTGAATAACACAGGCTTTTGGCTTCGTAATAAGTGTGAGTGCATCTCCAATTCCAGCGACAAGAAGTCTGGCAGGTGCATTTACGATTAGATCAGTATCCATTATTACCATATCAGGATTTGCCTTAAGAACAAGTATTCTTCAAATTCTCCATTTGGAGTGTAGATTACTGATAAGGCACTGCATGGTGCGTCTGTTGAAGCAATTGTTGGAACATCAAAGACAGGGAATATTTTCGTAATATGACTGCTTTTGCTGCATCAAAGTTTTTCCTCACCGATTCCAAATACTGCATCACATCTTTTAAAATATCAATATTTCGGTTAATTTCATTTTTGAACATTCTCGTAAAAACTTCAACATGGTAGTTTATGCCTTCTTTTTCAAAACTGCAACAATTTTATCCTTAAAATTATCAAAATAACATTTATCTACTAAAAGATATGCTCCACTGTTACCACGTAATTTGTAATAAGTTGCCAAATTACCGATTTCATCTTTTCCTGAATGTATTTTGATGCAGATTAATAATCTTTCTCATAAAAATCATCTCTATAAAATTTAGAATTCTTTAATAATATTATGTGCATTTTTCACAAAGTCACAGTAAAACTAAAATAAAAATCCAGAAATTATTCAAAGATAAAGTTTGAAAGTAACTTCTGATTTTTAAATTTACAATTACAAAAATGTTCAATTCCTCTTCTAATTTAGTATCATCCGCCAAAATGAAGTCCTTTGATTCCTTTATTTTCCGCGGCTTCAATATTTTCCTTCATATCATCAATAAACAATGTTTCTCAGAATAATCCAAATTCATAGAGTGTCATAAATCTTACGGCTTTAAAAGTTTGATAATAGCATGAAATTAGGCAGCCTTCAAATAATTTAAAAAGAAATCGTTGTGTTTGAACGTATTCGTATGAATCCTTGTGGAAAATTTGAAAAGCACATATAATTTATATTCATAATGACTCTTAATTTTGTAAAAGCTCAATATTTTCTTTTATAGGCTTTAACAATTCAAAAAGTCCTTGTCATTATCATTTTCAGTAGCCAAATGAGGACTACTTTTCCTTAAAATCTCTTAGCTTCAGGATAAGTCAAAGTTCCCCTAGTCAAGCATTAACCATTCCTTTGTACCAATCACATTATCATGAAAATCTTTTCTTTTTCTTTGGCAATTTTTCTTTTAAATAAGTGTCTTTGTCAAAATTTATTAAAACATTTCCTAAATCAAATACTATATTTTTATTTTTAGAATTTATATTTTTCCATTTGTTTACACCTCCGACTACTTGTCTATCTTTTAATTAATAATTTTTCTATTTTCAACGTTTCTAATGATTACATATTGTTTTCTAAATTTCATAATATCACACTTTTTCCAAGTTTTTGCATAATTTACTAAATGTTCTCAACTTGCGGATATTACTTCACCATTAATTCTGCAATCAGCAATGTCAAAAATTTTATTCTGCCATAAAATTCTTTACAAAATTCAAAAGCTTCCTCAACTTTTACATCTGTACTTTCTCCAGTTTTCTATCTTTCACTTCTGCAATTCCATCAGCTGCGCCTTTTCCAACGAGCTATAATGGGAAACCTATTAAGTCGGCGTCTTTGAATTTGAATCCTCGCTCTTTCATTTCTTGTCATCCTAATACAGTTTCAATTTTATGGCTGATTTAGTTCATTATACAATCCGCCTATATTTACCTGTGTTTCATCTTTCATATTGGCGATTATTACATCAACATGAGTGAGGCTATTGCTTTTGGTAGAATTATACCGTATTCATCGTGGTTTTGTTTCAATTGCGGCTGAAAGTATTCTGACATTCCTATTCCGTAACATCATTTTTCATAACGGCCTGTTTCCATTTTCATCAGAACAGTAGCATTTAGGGCTTTTGAATATTTTTCTCAAGTTTTGAAAATATGTCCAACTTCTATTCCACGTGCAATTTTTAGAACTCCTTTTTCCATCAGGAAATATCCAGCTCTGCAGTTCTAATGTCTGCAACTAAGTCATATGCCAAGTCTTCAAGATTTACGTTTATATAGTGATAATCAGCTTTATTAGCACCTAAAGCAAAGTTTCTTACATATTTTACAGTTTCGTCAATTACAACGTATAAGCCTTCTCACAGAGCCTGCATATCCAGCAATAGCGAATTTTCGCATTCTTCTCACTCATCATTTCAAGTTCTGTAGAGCTCCACATTTCATAATCATAGATTTACATCCAAATCTCCACGAATTAGAGCTGCACAAATTTTCTCCATCTTCAAGAACTTCCTTCAACATTACTGCCTTTTACAGTCTTTAGATATTCAAGAAAATTAGCCAGCTCTTCATTGTTTTTGCATTTGAGTTTCACTATTCTTTTGGAAGTTTTTCTTCATTGCTTTCTTTTAGTTCAATAATGCTTGTTGCTTTTCAACGTTTGCCGATAATCTGAAGAGTCATTGTATAAATATCATCTTCTCCGCTTTCTGCAAGCACTCATAAATTCGTGCGAAGCATCACCTCGATAGAACCGAGTATCAGCCTCGACTGCCCTGTAATTAAGTCATTCTTTCCAAAAGTCTCTGAATAAGTGTCTCATATTCAAATATTCCTCATCAAGCGATTCTGTGTCAAATGAAAACTGTGAGCATCCTTCATCACAGATTCCACGCATGTAAGACCGAATCTTGGACGCATTTCATCCCTTAAAATTTTGTTTTGAATCTGATAAACGTTAAAAAGGCAGTTCCTTGTATGATGAAATTGAATCTCTTACAACATCTGTAATAACTCATCGTGAGTAGGTCCAAGCGAAAATTCCCTTTTCGTTTCTATCTTTTCAATCTCATAAGTTCAGGTACATAGCAAACCAACGTCTGATTCTTCCCAAAAGTGAAGCAGGTTGCAGTACAGGCATGAGAAGTTTCCTGAGCTCCGCTCATCCATTTCTTCTCTTGTGATATTTTTCTATTTTTTAGAACTCTGTATCCAAATGGCAAAATAAGTATAAACCCCTCTCGTCAGCTGCAATCATAAACGCTCTAAGCATAAGCTGGTGGCTCTGATTTGAGCCTCTTTTTGGTGCTTCCTTATATGTTTTTAAAAATGCTCTTGATAATCCATATTTTCTCCTTCTATATTTAATTTTTGTTATTGTAATGCTTATATTGTATATGAATTTTTAGCAATAGTGAAAAATAATATTATGAAAAGAATAAATTTATAATTTAAAATGAATTTACTTTATAAAAAAGATTTTAGGGTATAATAGATCAAGAATGAAATAGGTGATTATGTAAAGATAAAAAAGATTGTCAGTTGGTTATTGAACATGGGCGACATATCTGAAATGATTAATATTAAGATTCAAGAATAGTTTATATAAATGGTGCAGAAAAACTTAATAGACCATCTCAGAAATAAGACTCAATAATACCCCCTCTTGTGATATGCTCAGTTGTCACTAGCAATTCTTTACTGCACTGGTTATGGGATAAATGCAAGTGTGATGAACATGGAAATACAGAAGAAATTAATACTGATTTTATTTCATGAAAAATTCTAAACAATGATCATTATTAAAACTCTTTGAAACAGGATTTTATATGATATGAAGGCAGAATGTTATCCGATTGATGGAAATGGAAATTTTTCTAGGAATATCCAAATAAGTTGATGGATTCTCCAGCAACAGGTCTAGCGTATTTAGAGATAGTGACACATATTGTGTATTTAATCAGCCAGTTTATCTTTATCCAACACAAACAACAGATTGTTATGAGTGAGAGTAAATATTATATTGATAAATTTAATAATTGCAGATAATAATAGACCAGAGCGATTGTTTATAATAATTTGGCGTTTTATAAATTTTATGCAATTGATGGACACCATAAGGCATGTAGCGGCGGCTTTGCTTGCAGAAAACCTTTGAAGTGCTTGCTGATTATAAAAGGGTGAATATTCTAGAGTATGCAGCGAAAGATAATCAAATTTATTTAAAATTTTTAAATTCGGAGATAGGAAAGATATTCAATAAAAATATCAGTCATAGGAGATTGAGGGATCGATAATTATAAATGAAGGAACTGTAAATAGAAGAAATGGGAAGATAAATATATAAATTCAGCATATCCTAGTGTCCTAGAGTGCGCAATTAAAGTAGATGATTTGATTTATGAAAACATTGAAAATAAAGCGATGAGATTGATTGTATTGCTTAATAAATTTTGATATATGGATAGTCAAATAAAAGCAAGGAAAATTTTCCGAAATTTAGAACTTTTGGATGTGGAGCAGATTTTGCAATTCAGTGTATGCTAAAGCAGAGTTTGAAACATTTTCTAACGTGATTTGAAATTAGTAATATATAATGAGTTAATATGAAGAATAATATGGAGTAGAGGCAGATATTTATTGATTATATGTTTATAATGAAGATAGGGATGACCCTGTTTTAGGGATTAATTACAATTCTTGTGGAAATAGAAAAATTATTAATAAAATATACAGTTTGAATATTTGGAAATTTATATAATATGTGGTATAATTATCTTAGAAGAATAGATTATTTAAATTTATATTAGAGGAAGATTTACAATGGACCCATTTATTGGGATTATTGGCATTTTCAGCATTTGGGATAGCAGAGACCTATATGAGATGGAAAGAGGCGTGCTTTGTCTATGGGTGAGGAAGGAGATGGACAGAGATTTACAATAAGGATATGGACTTGAGGAAAGTGGCAACGTGTGTGCCAATGGGATACATAATTGTGGAAGAGCTACATAAAGATGGGTGAGAAGGCGACACATGCTTTAGCTTGAGAGTTTCAGCAAGGGAGATTAAACCAATTTGTTGGTACTGTAGGTGAAGCTGGACTTCGTGATGATTAATGGTGGAAAAGATAAAATTCACGAGGTTCTATTATGCGGCAGTATGCAAAGACCTACACAAAAACAATATGATACGGTAGGTTCTCCAACATTCACAATGGAGAATTTTGAAACTCACGAGATTATAGAAGACAAATAAAATTTTAAAATCTAGTAACATAAAAGGGCAAGGGCAATAGATTTATATTTTGCTCTTTTATATTTACAATCTCTTTTATCATAGAGGATAGATAATTAGTTGGATTAATTTGTTATACTAAATATAGTAAAAATCGAGTATGGGAGTGATTGAAATGTGGAAACATAGAAAGATTGCAAAAACAAATGCGTCAGACAACGAGTAAACAAAAAGATGCAAACTATATTGTTCATGCTTGTGAGTGGACGCGAGGCAAAAGCGGAGGGGCTTGGTGTTGCTGAAAAGTTACCTGAACTAGCGGATAGAGTTTTAGGAACAATTGTTTTGAAAGGAAAAAGTATTTGTGTGTGTGTCATTCATGGAGAAGCTCATACGGATTTGAGGTGGCAGCCTGTAAAAGAGAAAAATATTGATTTATTGCCACTTTCTGAGTTGGAGAAACAGGATATATTCGTGGAGATGTTCTCCTGTGGGAATGAAGAAACTGTTTAGGACTTTTTGACAAGGAAGTTGAAAAATTTGATAAAATAATGGTTTCGTGGTGGAAGAGGACTGCAGATGGAAGTAGAAAGACAAAAATTGAGTTGAAGTTGTGAAGAGAGATATTGTTGATTTGACGATGGAAGAGATTTAGATTGTGAAGGGATGATGGTTTTTATGAAGAAAGTTAGAATTGAAAAAGATTGATGAGTGGAAAATAGTGAAGGAGTTAACAGAGAGAACATGATAGCCTCAAATAGTAGAAAGTGTGAGAATTGAAAAATGCGGTGATTCCTGATTTTTCTTGATGCGATACCGATACCGTATCAGGTATTCGATTTGGTGGAGAAGAGGCTTCCTGGGATGCGGATGATTTTGTTAAGAGAAAAATGATTTTACTGACTGTGTCCGTTTGGTACATCAATGTCAACAGGAGATGGGACTAGCGGAAACAGATTGATTGACAAAAACAGGAAACTGGGTTTGATGGACAAAGATTTTCCAGCGAGTTACTCAATGAATCTGAGGGTTGTGAGATTGGGTGAAAAAGCTTAAAGCCTGAATAGAAACTGGAGATGCAGAGTGGTTTGAAGAAGTTTCAGATGAGAATATGAAAAACTGAAAAGGTGAATTTTCTACTGATTTATGATACAATTGCTTCTGTATTATAAAATCATGGGATGGAGTTTGATTATGAATAAGGAGACTTGCAGCTTTTATGGATGCCGTACTTGCAGGTATTAATGACATTGGTCTTATGTAGAAACTAAAACCACCGCAAACAGCAACTAAAAGCGCTTTGGAGATCTGAGATAGATGCATATGCACTTTCATTTTACGGCTTGGATTACAATGTAAATCTACGCATGCGAGATGGCATAAAATAAAATATATTACACCATCAATTGTCTGCGGGTGATGTGGTAGTACTTTTCTTTTCCTCGTTTTCCATGTGCCAGCTGCTGTCCCTTTATATTATAACAGTGAGTGTAGCGCACAAAAGGATATGTAGTAATGGTTACAGCTGTTACATTCTGCCATATAATTTCGTTGTATCTGATGAAAAGGTAAATAAACATGATAAAGAATCGCGAGGAATCATTGAAAAACAATGATGAGATGGATAAGAAGTTAATATAGAGTATAAAAATAATTGGGTTAATAATATCGTAGTATGTATCCGCCTGCAATAGAGTGATAAGTGCTATATTGCTACTTGAGACCAACGCTTCCGCACATATATAGGCGGCAAAAAGAAGAAGAATCAGCGAGGAGAGGTAGTATAATACTAGAAATTAGAAAGAATACACATTAAAATACGCATAAATTTGGCGTATCTAGAAATATAAATTGTGTTGATTTTTCAAAAGATTGTCGCTCTAATTTTGTCGATCCATTCTGGTTTCAAATTCATAATCGTATAGCTCCATTTGTAAATCTGCTGCTTGATCGCATGAATCTTTTAAAATAAGGACTTTCTACTTCTAATTCTTCATCATACATTTCTTTTCGAGTTTCATGGATTTCTAATTTTCGTATTTTCTCTTTTAATTGGTGTTTCTTTATCTGTTTTTCTTTTCCTGCTCTTTTTCCTCCTAGATCTTCAAAGAGTTTTGTTTAATTTTGATATTAGCATATTAATATTCCCAAAGAGAATAAATAAAATTATGATGTCGCTATATAAAATCATGGCTGCTCCTAATAAAATATAGCATATTTCAGTTCACTTATTATAAATAATTTTACATAAAACCTGTGTTGTTATTTGTTTATTTTATTGGAGGAAGCAAGGGCTCTTTTGCACGTTCCCATAAAATTCACCTAAATCGTATTTATCTTCTCTTTCGGATGCAGTTCGTTTCAATTTCATTTCTCTCTTTTTCAAGTATAAAGTTCCTATATTGCGATTTAAAATGACGTTTTCCTAAAAGCAGTAAATTCTGCCCATCCTGTATCAAAGAGCTTTAGCTATCTGTTCTCCTAGTATAGATTACCCACTCCGATTAATGGAGTTCCGTTTGCTTCTGTCATGAATCTGCTGTATTGCAGGTCAAGTATCTCCTCCACGATAAAGCATTGTATAAAAATGCTGGAAGTGAAACGTGTAGATGATTATGTTAATGGTTTTATAAGTTCATCAATCAATGCCAAAAAGTTTCCAGCATTGTCAAACCACATTTTCCTCCTAGCTCTTCAGGTGAAAAACGGTATCCTATGATGAATTTGTCAGCGTTATGTTTATTTTTAACTGTTGCTTCATCTATAACAGCTAAAGAGAATTTCATTCTCTCTCATGTTTCCTCATTCGTCAGTTCTTCTGTAGTTAGTTGACTACGAATAAAACTGCTGGATAAAGATATCTGTTTGCACCATGAATTTCCACTCCGTCAAATCCAGCCCTGAATAGCTAAATCGGTAGCATTTCAAACGCCTGTGCATACGTCGGTTATCTATTTCATCGGTAGTTATTTCTCTTGCTTTTTGTTTCAGTTATCATAGCTGGAGCAACACCTATCATTTTTGTTACATTTGGAAGGCTAAGTCTTCCGCCGTGATGTGTTGTAAAATTGGCTCTGTGCCTTGATTACGTAAGATTTCAACTTCGCTCTGTAAAGATGGCAAATGTGTTTCGTTGATAGCTTCGGGCTGTCTTGTGCACTCCTCCGTCAGCAACTAAAGAGTAGCTTCTACTGAACAATTCTATATTTTCTCCACGTTGCACTCATAAATTTGGAGGTCTTCTTCTGAGGAAAAGTTCCGTCTTCATTGGCAACAAATGGTGTCATGGGAGTCACTGGAAGTCTGTTTTAATCTCTATTCCATTGTTGTAATATATATTTTCAAAAATTTTATTTGAATTCATTATGTCACTCTCCTATTTTAAGTTATATGTAATCTTATCAACATTTGACATATATCTAAGTAAAGGAGAAAATAATATAGGATAGTAGCATAGAAAAAGTTTTAATTAAAACAAATTTTTAAAAGCAGTTATTTTCTATATGCTTCACTCTATTAATTTTAAATGTTGCCCTTTTTCTTTTGTTGTATACTTTTATAAATCATATTAGTTTTTACTTTGATTTTTCGAAGTTAATTAATCGGTTTTGAAATTTTTAATATTTATCACAAATAGGTCAAATTTTCTAAAAATTAAATAGTTTGAGATTCTAAATAAAGGGCGAAAAATGAACTACAAACTTGTATTAATAGACTTGGATGACACACTTTTTGATTATCCAAAAACAGAAGAGACGGCGTTAGCAAACACTTTCAAAGAATTGGGATTTTTTTGTGGAAAAGTGAATTAAGTAATGATAAAAAGAAGAAATTTATGAAAAGATAAAAGATAGATATAAAGATGTGAATTTGCAGTTGTGGAAGGATTTGGAAAAAGGGCTGTGGATAAGGATAGATTAAAAGGTTGTAAGATTTGAAAAATAATTGGGGAGTTTGATTTGAAATACGATCCAGTATGAAATGAGCGAGCTTTATCTAGAAAAACTGGGAGAAGGGATTTTTCCATTTGAAGCAACTGAAAAACTATGTGAATACTTGCATTCAAAATATAAAGTTGAGATTGTAACTAACGGAATAAAGGAAGTACAGCATTCACGAATAGAAAATTCAGCAAATTTGCTAAAATACATTGATAAAATTATCATTTCTGAGTGAAGTTGGTGTAAATAAGCCCTGATAAACGGATATTTGAATATGCAATGAAATTATTTTGAAATAATGGATAAATCTGAGTTATAATGATAGGTGATTCATTAGGAGCAGATATAAAAGGTGGGACAAAAACGCTGGGAATTGATACTTGCTGGGTAAATTTAGAAATAATATGAAATGATACGAGGATTGTTCCAAAAGTATGAAGTGAAGAAAGTTGGAAGAGTTGTTTGAGTAGTTTATAAATTTAGCAAAAATTTATAGATAAATTTATAAGAGAAAATAAAATATTTTTAGATAGTAAAAATAAACTAGAGAGTCAATTATCTAGATACTAAACACCTAATACAAAATTAAAAAGTGAACTGCATTAATAATTATGAAAAATTTTTATAAATTAAGTTTAATAAAAATCAGTGAGAGGAGGATAATGTAGATGATTGAAAAAGAGATTTTTATTTTTAATTATTTTTCTTTTGGTAAATAGTTTTAGGGATTTCTGAAAAGCCTAAAAGATGAAAATTATTTTGTGCTAAAAAGATGAACAAAAATTTGCAGGAAAGTAAAAAGATAGCGAAAAAGGAAAGTTTTGGAAAAATGAGCCTAAAATAGAATTGGACAGGGAATATTTTAAATAAAGATTAGAAAATAAAAAGAGATAACTTCTCAGGAGAATAAGAAATTGGGCTGGTGCTTAGTGGAGGGAACAGCGAAAGGGCTTACTCATATTGGGATAATAAGGTGCTGGAAGAGGAAAAAGTGCCTATAGAATATGCGACTGGAACGAGTATGGGAAGCATTATTGCAGGAATGTATAGCGTCGGATATACTCCGCAGGAAATTGAAATAGCAATTAGCATGGATTGAGCTTGGACTTTTTAGCGATAAAATCGAGAGAAAGGACAAGGGGCTATAAGAAATTCTAATTGAAGATAGGAATAGTACAGTAATTCAATGAAAAATTTTATGCCAAAACTACCTAGCGGAGTTGTTGGATGGGAAAAACTGCTAAACCAAAGGCTGAATGAAAATTTTTATGGAGCATTAAGAATACAGGATTTTAGAAAAGTTTCTAGAAAATTGCGGCAGTTGCAACTGACTTTGGAATCTGGAGAAGGTGTTATGATTGACAAGGGGCTCGATTGCAGCGGCAATAGAGAAAGTTTGTCGTTGCCATCAATTTTTGCACCAATTCGAGATGGAAAAAGACTTTATATTGACGGGGGAGTTACACGGAATTTACCTGTGCAGGATGTGAAGGTGCTTGGAGCAGATTATACAATTGGAGTGAATGTAGGGACGGATTTACAAAAAGAGATGAGAATAAAATGAATTTGGTTGACGTAATTACAGATTCGACAACAATTGCTGGAAGGCAGGAAGTGGAGCGACAAATTCGTATGCTTGACTTATATATGAAAGCTGAGTTGGAAAAATTTGAGTCTTATGATTTTTCAAAGGTAAAAGAACTTATTACGGCTGGAGAGAAAAATTGCAAGAGAAAATATAGATGAAATTAGAAAATTATCAAATCCTGAACTTTATGAAAAATTGGAGGAAAAACGGAAAGAGTTTAGACGGACTTGGAAGGATGAGTATAATATTTACGGAGTTGTAATAGAAGGTAACAAAAAAATATAAAAGAATATTTTGATAAATTTTTTGCCTAAAAACTTGGTGTTTTAAGCAGACTGGATATGGAAAAATTGTTAATATATTTATCAGAACGGTGATTTTACAACGGTGTATTACGAAGTGAAGGACAATGATCTGGTAATAAATGTGCAGGAAAAACCAAGTGATTATCTGACACTTTCAGGAAATATAAATAACGAGGACTTGGCAACAGTAAATGTTGGTTTTCAGGAAGTAAAATTATAAATAATACGAATGTCAGATATTCAGTAACAGGAACAGTTGCAAATGAATATGGGGACAAGAGGTAAAGAGCTACTATGAACTTGGAAAAAGATTCAAAATCTCTTGTTTATACCGAATTTGAATACAAACGTGATATTATAAAAATCAGAAATACAATAACGGATATTTTCAACTTTGAAAACAGAAAATTCAAAATTGGAGCAGGAATTGGATTTGAAATGTATAAAATCTGTTATTCTCAATTGGTGGAGGTTATCAGATTTCAGATGTGACAAAACATCAGAATAATGCTGAAAATGTAAGAAAAAGTCTTTCCATATTATGAAGCTAAGCTAAATTATGATACAAGAGACAGCCTTAATTTTTGCAACAAAAGGTATTTACTTTTTCTCAAATTATACTTTGGCAAACTCAAAAGAGGCTAAATTTAACTCATTAAATGCAGGTGGAGAAATTAATATCCGATTGGAGAAAAATAACAATTACTCCAAGAGTGTCTTATTTGACAACAGACGGAAGCAATATTCCGAAACTTACAGACCCAAAAATGGGAGGAATACGAGACAGCTGACAATTCATTAGAATTTGCTGGAATGCCAGCAGATAAAATTCGTGGGAAACAGTATTTTTGTTGGAAGCCTGAAAAAGCTCAATATAATGTGTCAAAACTTGTATATTTAGATACAACTTACTCAGAGGGCAAACATTTCTCAAAAAGCCTACAGATTTCGGAAATGAAGAAAAGGAAAAGCTATAAATTTGGGCTTGGAGTGAAAAGCCTTGTCAATTCCGCTTTACTTTGGATTTGCAAAAAGTTCGGGAGAAAGCTGGAGATACATCATAAACTTTGGATATTCTGCAGAATAATAATTTTGGGAATAGTAAGCAAAAGTGAAAAGAAAAATCTTTTTGATATTGAAAAATATGATAGAATAAAATTGTAAAAATTTAAAAATACGAAAAATTAGGAGGAAAGAAAATGATACCAGAAAGCAGTTGGATATATTCAGCCTTTAGAAAAAGCAGGCGACTTTTTGTACATCTCAGGACAAATTGCAATAAATCTGAAAATCAGCAAATTGAAGCTGTTACAGTAGAAGAGCAGGCAAGACAAGTTCTTGAAAACTTGAAGGCAATCTTAGAAAACAACGGATTAACAACAAAAACGTTATAAAAACAACTGTATTATTAGACAACATCAACGATTTCGGAGCAGTAAACAACATTTATGCAGAATACTTTACTGAACCATATCCAGCAAGATCAGCCTTTTGCAGTAGACAAATTACCAAAAGGAGTTTTGGTGGAAATTGAAACAATAGCTTATTTTGGAGAATAATTTTAAATGAAATGGATGACTTTAGGAAACTTGAAGTTATCTATTTTTCGTAGGGATTGCTCATTGCCGCAAATCCTACAACCTATAGCTGAACTTCGTCTTTTATTTGTCCACCTCCGAAACTCCTCCTTGCAGTCGTCAAACAGTCGTAGCTGAACAAATAAAAGCTCCGTCGGTTTATTAAAAATATTTATCTTATTTTTGAAAATACTGTTTTTATCCTTTATTGGAAAAAGTTTGTAATAAATTAGTTATTTAAATGGGGTTTAGTATAAGATGTCTGATTTAAAAATTAAAAGGTATCTTTGAAAATAAAAATAGGGGTTGGCTGGTGTTGATAAAAAATAACGAAGATTTAATATTTATACCTGTAGAAATACAAAATAAATAATAATGAGAAAGGAAAAACTATGAAGAATATATGTAGCAGGAGAGAAAAATACGAAAAAGGGTATATGAAAAGTAAAGTGTCGAAATGACATGAAAAAGAGCTAGAAAAGAAAGATTAGAATATCATATCAAATAAAAAGGAGATCAGTTTTGCATGTATGTGGACTCTTTTCTAGTGGATTATTATGGTATATCATCTAAAAATTTATTAATGATATTGAAAAGAACATAGATTAAATTGTTATATAGCTGGGAAACTAAGAATACTCTCACAGGTAGATCAAGTATAGCTTGTTACTCACCCAACTCAAATGTTTGAAATGTTTATGTCTAATAATCCAGTTTTTATAACATTTTTCAAAAATAATATAGAGATGATAATGCCTAATGATTATGATAGTGAAAAATAAATATGGATATTTAAAAAAATGATTATGGATTATTTTTTCTTAATTCGTGTAATTCTTCATGCAATAAGAGGAGATTTTTGAAGAAGTGAAAAAGATGTAGTGATATTTGGAAAAATCCATTGAAAGACAGTTATTATAAATATGGAGAATTGCACTATGAATTTTTAAGTGCTCCGGCAGATAAAGATATTGATGGAATGAAAAAGCAATAAATGGAATGATGGAACAGAAGGTGGCAGAAAAATTTTCAAATGATAACAATCCAAATTATGAATTTTTACTTGCATGTATATGTCATAATATATGCCAAAAATAGCATTACATCATGGAATAGATTTAGAAATAGACCATGAAGTGGCACCAAAAGAATTAATAGATATAACACCTCTTGAAAAATATGAAGATCCGTATGATTTTATGAAAGATTTTGATTTGGCAACAGTAACGCTGAAAGAATGGAAAAGGAATGGAAAAACAGCTAGAATTTAAATTTTTAACATAAGGAAATTAACTAATTAAATAAATTATGAACTGTTTTTACATGAATTTATGTACTTTTTAATTTTAATTCGTTATGTCATGTTTTTAGAATTTGTTCAATAAGAATGATTGAAAAATCTTTTGTTAAAAGTGATAAAATTATAGATATAATGCTAAAAGATAGATTAATTTAATAAATAAAAATGAGGGAGGATAATATGTCGCATGGACTGGCTATAATTATTTCAAGTTGGATAATTCCATTTGAAAGGCTGCATTATCTGATAATTATTGTTTTGACAGTATCGGTGCTTTTGTCGGATAAATCGCCAAATGCGATGCTTGCCTGGATTTTTACGATTTTTACGTTTCCGCTTGGTGGAGCGGTTTTTGTATCTTTTGTTTGGGATTAACTGGAGAAGGAATAAGATAATTTCTAAGAAGATGAAGGGGAAGAAAAAAAGCTGTATTCAAGGATTTTTAATTTTATGCAGCTGGGATGTATCGGATATTTTTAGATCACAGGACTTTTTATTATAATCGTCTTGAAAATGTGGATGGAAACACAGATAAAATGACTGAAGCAGAAATAAAAGCTGCAATACGGAATCAGATTGATACAATGATAAAAAATATTAATTTAGGCAGTCAGCAAAAGTGAACTTGTAAAATGCTGTATGAGGCTGAAGGACGTTTTTGACCAATAATGATTCGTATAAATTGTTTTTTTCATGGAAAAGAGGCATTTGATTCGATTATTTGTGATATAGAAAATGCAAAAAGTACGATTTATATGGAATATTTTATTTGGAGAGCCGATGAACTTGGGAAAGAATAAAAATGCACTTTTGAAAAAAAGGCTAAGGAAGGAGTTAAAATAAAACTGCTTTTTGACGGAGTGGGAACTTGGAAATTGCCTAGAAAATATAAAAAGGAACTTAGAAACGCTGGAATTGAGATAAGATGGTTTTTAGATGTTAAATTTTTATTTCCAAGATGAATTATCGTAATCATAGAAAAATAGCGTTAATCGATAATAATATAGTGCATACTGGCGGCATGAATGTGGGGCAGGAATATATAGACGGTGAAAAGAGGTTTGACAGCTGGAGGGATACGAATATTCGGATTACAGGAGAAATAATTGGGCAGTATCGGCAATTTTTGTTACGAGACTGGCTAAACAGCGGTGGGAAAAAGACGATTTTATTGAAGATATAAAAAGAGGCAGTTCACGAACTGGAAGAGCAAAAGCCGATAGATAAAGCAAGAAAAAGCTGGAATATCTGATGCAGGGTTTCTTCAAGCGAGCCTGACACCGAATGGACAACTTTGAAATATCTGTATTCTAAAATGATTGCAACAGCGAAAGAGGAAGTGCTGATTCAAAGTCCATATTTTGTACCTGATTATGATTTGATTTCACAACTGAAAAATGGCGGCTCTTTCTGGAGTGAAGATAAAGATAATGGTTACAGGAGTGCCGGATAAGAAAAATGCCTTACTGGATAGCAGAAACTTATTTTGCAGAACTAATTGAAGCAGGCATTGAGATTTACCGTTATACAGCAGGATTTTTACACAGTAAAATATTATTGTGGATGAAAAAAATATCAACACTTGGAACGTGTAACTTTGATATGCGAGCTTTGAAATAAATTACAGAAGTAAACTCGGTATTTTTATAACGAAAAAATTAGTAAGGACTTGAAGCACAGTTTATAGAGGATTTGGAAGTATGTGAAAAGATTTGATGAGGCAAGATTAAAAAGGTAACTTTTTATGAAACGGCTTAGAAACTCTGTGTTTAAACTGATTTCACCGATAATGTAAATAAATTATAGCAATTGTAGGAAGGAAGGAGTAAAATGGAAAGAAAAATTTTTACTAAGGATGGACTGATTCTTTTTAAATAAAAAGCAAAGGAGTAAGTTCGTTTGGGGCAATAAATCATTTGAAAAAGAGTGATAAAGGCTAAAAAGTAGGACATGCTGGAACCCTTGACCCAATGGCTGAGGGACTTATGATTGTTATGATTAATGAAGCTACAAAATTTTCTGACAATTTAATGAAAAAGATAAGGAATATTATGTAGAAATGGAGCTTGGTTACAAAAACAGACACTTACGACTTGGAAGGGACAGTTATTGCAAAAATATGATTCTGAAAATTAATATAAGTGATTCTGAAATAATACAGGCTGTAAACAGTTTTCAAAGGCAAGATAAAAGCAAGTCCGCCTGATGTATTCCGCAATAAAAGATTGAAGGGCAGAAGCTTTTATGATCTGGCAAGAAAAAGGGATTGAAGTGGAAAGAGCCGAAAAGGGAAATGTGGAAATATCAGAAATTAGAGAAATAAAGGTAATGCGCCCGAGATAAAAATTCAGAAAATGCTCAAAATATTAAAATTTCATTTTTATACAAAAGTCAGCAGTGGAACTTATATCCGTTCATTAGTTTACGATATTGGAGAAAAATTGGGAGTTTTTGCCACAATGACAAGACTTGTGAGGACTAAAATTGGAAGATTTGAGATTGAAGATGCGATTACTGGAAAAAGGCCAAAGCTGAAATTGATAAATTGAAGAATCTTATGGAAGGAAAAAAAGAAATGAGTCTTTCTGGGCTACAAAGAATGATTCAGCTATAAGGGCTGAAAAATTCGAGAAATAGTTTGTTTTGTGAAATAGAGTATGTGCTGGACTATTACGGAATAAATGTTTCAAATGTGAAGTACGGAAAGCTGAAAAATGGATGACAGTAATTGACACGTTTAAAAAATTTGAAAATATAAGCAAGGAAGCCAGTAAAGGGCAAATGTAAGAGAAAATCAGAAATTTAAGATATATGTGAGAAATAAGAACACAAATGTAAGAGAATTTAAGGGGATTGTGAAGATTGTAAATATTAGGGGAGACAGGATTTATTTGAAAAGAGATAAATACTTTTTGTAACTTGCAGAACTGAAAATGGTGATAATAATATATGAAAGAAGTCAAATAAATATGTATTTGATATTGAAGTTTTTTCCAAATTATTTCTGTATTGTGTTAAAAAGTTAAATGATGATAAAATATTGATTATTGATTCGGATAATTTTTAATCGTCAGAAAAACTTTTTATTTGACATAATTTCTAAAAAAATGTGCTAATTTCGTATGCAGGACATGGATTTGATGACATTGTGATTAATAACCTTTTAAAAATACAGAAATTCAAATGTAAACAGGAATAAAATTAAATAGTGAAATAAAAATAATAAGGAACATGCCAAAAGGATGAGTATAAGAATGAAAACCATGAGTTTTTACTCTGTATGACTTTGGCGTATGAATATAATTTGAATCTAGGTGTAAAAAGGATTTGAGTTTAATTGTGGAGATAATATTGAGGAACAGGATTTTTGCCAATTTTAATTACGTAATTAAAAATATATATATGATGAAATTGTGGATAAAGTGATTGACTATTGTCTGCAGGATGTACTGGCAACAGAAAAAATGTACAATTTTATAATAAAAAGAAAAAAAGCAACTGGGATGAAAAGGAAAATCTTTTGAATATAATTACAAATGGAAGTTACAGTAACAATATGAAGCTTAAAAAGAAAATAAAAGTATTTGAATTACAGTAACGACAAGCTGATAACCTTGCTTTTTAGATAATGGATTTACTAAATGCCAGCCAGTCCGGGATAAACTATTCAAAAGATTAAAATATGGATGATTATGACAATTATCTTCAAAAAGAGTATACAAATTATCAATTCAGAAAAGATTATCTGTATGAAATGGTCGCTTGAAAAGCAAAACTTTTATTGAAAAAGGACAAAAAAATATAATATACCAAAGAGACATGCTTTTTAAATTCATCATTTGCAAAGACATACCTTAAACAGATATAGAAACAAGCATTGTAAAACGGATAAAAAGAATTTTTGCAAAAAGAAAATATAGAAATGGTTGCAGTTTTTAGAAAATGATATTTTCATCACAAAATATAAATGATAAAGTATTCTGCATAAAATAGAAAGATAGCTGTTCAATATAAAAATATTTTTCGATATAAGGGATGTCGATAACTTCTGAAAAATAAAAGTTCGCTTTTTATACAGGATAGGCAATGAAGTTACAGGAACCAACGAATATTATTACAGCAAGTTAATTATGCCAAGAAATCATATCTGGATATCAGAAGTTTTGAAAATTGCATTTTTTGGGAGGAAATCTCAGTAGCTGTGGAGGAAATTTTTGCAAAAATCCGAGATATATTCTTTATGTACGCCTCTGTTTATGAAGATATCTATGCTTGTGACGAAAAATGGGCAAATGAGAGTTTGAAAGTGACGAAGTGCTGTCTAAGTTTAGGAAAATATCGGCTGTATTTTTTCAAAAGACAGGACTGTATAAGGCAGTTATGCAGAAGCAGGAAAAAGTACTATGAAAAAAATATGGTTTTGGAGATATAAACAGCAATTTATACAAAATAAGAAAAAGTTGAAAACAAATGTAAAAGACTTTCGTCAATTATGATGATATTGACTTGAGAAGCTATGTTGACTATACTCAGAACTATATACAAAAAAATTTTATTATAATAGCTATAGGATAACTACTTGATAGAACATGCATGTGCATACAAACCTTGAGGTAGTGATATAATAAAAATAAAGAAATAAGAAATAGTGAAAAAATAGGAGAAACATGAGGATTTTAGGGATCGATCCTGGTACAGCAATAGTGGGATACGCCATTGTAGATTATGAAAATGGTAAAATATGTTCCACTTGATTATGGCTGTATTTTTACGGATAAAGATGAGGATATGCCAGTAAGGCTGGAAAAATTTATGATGGACTGGAAAATATTATAAAGCTTTGGAAGCCGACAGATATGGCAATTGAAGACTTTATTTTTCTTTAAAAATCAGAAGACAGTAATAAAAAGTAGGACAGGCTCGTGGAGTTATTACTTTAGCAGGGCAGAAAAATAAGCTGAATTTATACAGTTACACTCCGCTTCAAGTAAAAATGGGAATTGCAAGTTATGGTAGAGCTGAAAAAACAAAATTCAGGAAATGGTAAAATTAATATTAAAATTGGAAGAAATTCCCAAAAGCCTGATGATGTCAGCAGATGCGCTTGCTATAGCAATTACTCACATTAATTCCAAAAATAGGATTTGGTGGTTTTGATAGAGGGGATAACATTACCAAAAATTAAATAAAATTACTTCTAATCGAATAAAACTGGAAGATTACAAAAATTGATGAAATAAATAGATTTGTATGATAAAATAAACTTGAATAGAAAGAATGGTATAAAAATGAACATAGTTCTATTAAATCCGAAATTCACGTAAACACAGGAAATATAGGAAGAACTTGTGTCTTAACAAACACAAAATTACATTTAATAAAACCTCTTGGATTTTGAACTGGATGATAAAGAAAAATAAAAGCGTGCAGGACTAGACTACTGGAAAGATGTACAGCTTTTTCGTATGGGAAAACTGGGAACACTTTCTGGCAAGAAAAACATCGAAAACAGCAATGCAAAAATCTATTTTGCAACAACAAAAAAACAAAACAGAGATACACAGATGTGAAAATTTAACTGACAACGACTATATAATGTTTGGAGCCTGAATCACGTGGGATACCTGAAGAAATATTAAAATAAATACAAGGAAAAGCAACATCACGATTCCAATGCTTCCCTCGACGTTCGCTGAATTTGTCCAATGCTGTAGCGATTGTGCTGTTTGAAGCTTTTGAGACAGAATAATTTTGAAATATTAATTTAAATAAATTTAGGAGATAAATGAAACAATATCTGGATATGGTTAAGCATGTAGCTTGACAATGGAATAAAAAGGAAAAATAGGACAGGAGTTGATACAATTTCTACTTTTGCTTATTCATATAAAGTAGATTTGAGCAAAGGGTTATCGCTTTTGACAACAAAAATGTATTTTTAACTCGATGCTGCATGAACTGTTCTGGTATTTATCGGGAGAAGAGCATATTAAGAACTTACGAAAAAAGACGAAAAATATGGGATGCCTGGGCAGATGAGGAAGGAAGGCTGGAAACGGCTTATGGAAGATTTTGGAGAAGATATCCTGTACCTGAAATTTCATTAGATGGAGAAGTTTTTGCTGATGAGAATAATCCTGGGTAACTAGAGAAGAAAATGGACAGCTTGTATTTGACCAGATTCAGTATATCATTGACACTCTAAAGGAAATGAAAACAAATCCTAATCACAAAAACGGAAGAAGAATGATAGTTTTAGCTTGGAATCCAGGAAATGCAACAATCAGTAAATTGCCGCCATGTCATTATACTTTTGCGTTTAATGTTCTTGGTAATAAACTTAACTGCCATTTGACTCAAAGAAGCGGAGATATTGCACTTGGGATACCATTTAATCTAGCTTGTTACTCATTGCTTACAATGATGATTGCAAAAGAATGTGGATATGAAGTTGGAGAATTTGCTCACACAATAATTGATGCTCACATTTATGAAAATCATATTGAAGGGCTAAAGGAGCAACTGACAAGAGAGCCGTTAAAACTTGCTAGAAATAAATATTGCAGATAAGCTATTTAATGAATTGACATTTCGAGGATATTACGTTAGAAGATTATGAAAAGCCATCCTGTAATTAAATTTGAAGTTGCAGTTTAATCAGAAAATTTATACTAAAACTTCTTTAAAACCTAAGTGGAAATCAAATTAAATTCTTTATTTGGATTTTAGAGCAGTTTTAGTATAAAAATAAGATACAACAGAAAGGTGATGTTGATGTTTAGCTTAATAGTCGCTGTTGGGAAAAAAATAATGAAATTGGAAAAAAATAATCAGCTTTTGTGGCATATTCCTGAAGATTTGAAAAACTTTAAGAAAATAACGACAGGAAAGACGGTTATTATGGGAAGAAACACTTATAAAAGTATAGGTAGAGCTTTACCAAACCGAACAAATATAGTTTTATCTAGGAATTTTTGGAAACGGATGAGAAAAAGTTAAAGAAGATATACGAAAATGAAAACTACAAAGCTGGAGTTTTTATGATGATTTTCAAAAAAAGTTATCGAAAAGTATAAAAGATTTGAAAGAAGAAATTTTTTTATTATTAGTGGAGGTGAGATTTTACAAAAATCTCTTGAAATGGGAATTATAAAAAGGATTTATATGAGTCATGTTGATTTTTTCTGATAATGAAGCAGATGCTTATTTTCCAAAAGATAGATTTGGATAAATGGATAACTTTGACTGAGGAAAATTATGATGGCTGGAAAATTTTGCATTTATGAAAAATTAATGGATAGAACAGATGAAAATCTGAAAAGGAGAAAAGCAATGCCTAGGCTTAAGTTTACAAAAGAAGTGATAATTGAGGCTGGATATGAGTTAATGAAAAAGAAGGCTTTTCAAAAATGTAAGTGTCAGAAAAAAATAGCCAAATTACTTGAAATGCTCTACAGCGCCTATTTATTTTAACTTTAATACAGTGGATGAATTAAAGGAAGAAATTATAGAACATGTAAAGAAAAACTGAAAAATATTTGTATGGAAATTATGCTGAAAGAAAAATACTGAGTGGAGCAATTGGTTTTGTGATATTTGCTAGGGAAGAAAAAGGAATTATTTAGGGACAATTTTTCTTGATACAACAGAAAGATTTGAAAAAGCTTTTATGCAGTGACACTTAGAGAACTTCTGACGAAAAGAGAACCTGCTGGAAAGTTTTTCCTGCATTTAGAGGAAGAAGAGAGCTAAAAATGTCATAAATAAAATATGGTATTTTTCTGTTTGGTTATGCAACTATGCTTTTGTACAAGACTTGATGACAATTATAGAAAAATGAGACTAATGAAGTTATAGAAAATAAGATTTCCGATATAGTGAAAACATTTTAAAATGCAAATATAACAAAAATTCAAAATCATCTGCAAAAATCTAAAATTTAATATAAACAATTTTAAAATTGAAGATTTATGATTAATTTTATGATCTGAACTTGATTTATAGAAGGGATTTGATGTGATTTAAAAAAATAATGGGAGAAAAATGAACAAATATAAACTTTTTAGGGTGCAATTTCTTCACTTGTATACAGAATACTAAGTTTTATGACACGAAAAGGAATATTTTTATGCAGATGGAGTAGAAATGAATAGATCCGAATATTGTTGTTTTTCGGCATAGAAAAATTTTTACAGTATGTAATGCAACGAGAATTATTGAAAGAAAAGCATCTATTGTGAGTGCATCAAAAGATGGCGAGATATTGGCTGAACTTTAGAAAGAGAAGGAAATGAGCTTATTCGAGGCTCATCAAACAGGGATAACATAAAAAGTTTGAAAGGAAGCTATGAAAGTATGCCAAAAAGATTATGCTCTTGGAATTGCAATCGATGATCAGAGCGATCTATTTTTTTGAGCCTAAGGCAGGTGCGATTTTTATAGCGCAGAAAACAGGAATGCCAATCGTTCCAGTTAGTTCCTATTGCAGTAAAAATGGATTTTTAAGAATATGTGGGACAAAGCTGGAAATACCTATACCTTTTGCAAAGTGTGTTCATTACGTTGCAGAGCCATTTTACTTGACACGGGAAACTTCTTTAGAGGATTCAGTAAAATTAGTGAAGGAAAAAGATACATGAAGCTGGAAATAAGGCATTTGAAATTTATAATAAAAATATAATAAAAAGTAAAAATATTGAATTTAAAGAAGAAAGTTTTTACATAAATAATGACTTTAAAAAATATAAAACTGCGGACATAAATAAATTATAAAAATCAGAAGGAGGAAAAAATATGTCGAAAACCGTTTTTACATAACAACGCCAATTTATTACCCTAATGCGGCACCGCACGTAGGAACAGCCTACACAACTATAATTTGTGACGTTGTAGCCAGATACAAAAGATTAACTGGGGAAAGAAGTTGGCTTTATGACTGGAGTTGATGAACATGGGCAGAAAATTCAGGAAGCTCGCTGAAAAACGGATTTACGCCACAGCAATGGGTAGATAAAATGTCTCTTAATTTCACAACTTTATGGGAAAAAGTTAAATATTTCAAATACAGATTTTTAAGAACGACGCAGGAAAAGACATTTGAAAACTGTAAGAGAAATAATAAAAAGGGTTCATGACAAGGAGATATTTTATAGAGGAGAGTATGTTGGTAAATACAGCGTTTCTGAAGAAACTTTTGTTCCTGAAAAATCAGCTTGTTGATGGAAAGTATATGGGAAAAGGAAGTTATTGATGTAAAAGGAAACTTCGTATTTTTTAAGTTATCCAAATATGAAAATGCGTTATTGGAACATATTGATCTGATTTTATAAAAGCCTGAAGGTAAGAAAAATGAAGTAATTGCCTTTATAAAGCAAGAACTTCAAGATTTATCAATTTCAAGAACTACATTTGACTGGGGAATACCATTAGAGCTTGAAGAAGGACATATAATTTATGTATGGTTTGACGCTTTGAATATTTATCTGACAGGAGCAGGGTTTTCAACTGATACAGAGCAGTTTGACAAGTTTCTGGACTAATGGAACTGTAAATCATGTTGTTGGGAAGGATATTTTGAGATTCCATGCTATAATCTGCCAGCGATACTGATGTCAGCTGGAATAAAAGCTGCCTGATACAAATTGCAGCGCATGGCTGGTGGACTGTAGAAGGTGAAAAATGTCAAAATCACTTGGAAATGTTGTTAATCCAGAGGAAGAAGTTGAAAAATACGGATTGGATGCTTTTAGATACTATCTGATGAGAGAGGCGACTTTTGGGCAGGATGCCGATTATTCTAAAAAGGCGATGATTCAGAGAATAAATGCCGATTTGGCAAAATGATTTGGGAAATTTACTAATAGAACGATTGGAATGCAAAAAGAAATATTTTTAATTCAGAAGTTGTGTTAAATGAAGTTGAAGAAAATTTTTGATATTGAAATTAAGGAATTGTGGAAAAATACATTGGCTAATCTGGATAAGCATGTAAATAATTATCAATTTTTCTAAGCGCTGAAAGACATTTGGAAATTTATTTCAAGGATGAATAAATATATTGATGAATGCGAGCCTTGGAAACTTTCAAAGGATGAAAGCCGAAAAGGACAGGCTATCAACTGTTATGTACAACTTTAGTCGATTCACTTTACAAAATTGCAGTGCTGATTTCGCCATTTATGCCTGAAACTGCACAAAAATGATAAATCAGCTAGGACTTGACAAGGATGTGACAAAATTACATCTGGACGACATAAGAGAATGGAAAAGTTATCCTGCTGGAAATAAATTGAATGAAAGCAGTTCCATTATTTCCGAGAATTGAGCTGGAAGAAGAGCCTAAAAAGACTACAATGAAAACTTGAAAATTGAAAATCCAATTACAATAGATGATTTTAATAAAATTGAAATAAAAAGTCGTTCAAATTGAAAAAAGTAGAGAAAAATTGAAAATGCGGATAAATTGTTAAAATTCATTGTAAATACAGGGAAAGAGAAGAGGCAGATTATTTCGGGATTGCAAAATGGTATCCGAATGAGCAGGAATTAGTCGAAAAAGCACAGGCTGTACTGAATTTAAAATCCAGTTGAGTTAAAAGGTGAATTGTCACAAGGAATGCTTAACAACTACAGAAAAGAAAACCAAATTGGTAATTATAAATGACGAGGTAAAAATTGGAACTACAATAAGATAATAGTGCTGAAATCAATGTATTCCAGAATTTGTCAGAGTTGAAGTAAAAAGGGGGACAATTTACGAATAGGAAATGTGATAAAAATATGAAAAAAATGGATATATATATATGTTGCATCGTTACTTTTTAGTGACTTGTTCAAAAACAGACAAAGGCTATGATGCACTTGAAAAGGGACTTATCGAATCCTTGAAAAAGGATTATGAATATATAATGAAAAATATAAATGATTCAGCAAAAGCTGGGAAATGAGGATGTTTACGGATCTTGCCTATACCTACCTTGCTGAAAATGGAACTATGTTTCTTTTAATAAATACATGAAAAAGTAAGGGTATTGCCGAATACTATCAGGCACTTTTTACTGCACAAAGAGACTAACGGAGATGAAACTCAAATTTAGATTTACTAGAAAAGCGCTACAAAAGCAGGAAATATAAAAAGCGTATTATATGATTGGAAACATTTATGAAAATAAGCTGGAGTTTACAAAAAGCGCAGGAATATTTAAAAAGGTAAAGATGCTGGAGAAATTTGATGCTTTATTCTCTATGAATATAATAAAAATCTAATGAATTTTTATAAACGTATAGAAGAATTAAATAAAAAGTTAAATGATGGAACAATTTCAATCGAAGAAAAAGGAGCTAGGAACATTAGTTTTAGAAAAAGTTTCAAATCCCTGAAAAAGCTACGACATCCTAAGGATTTTTCTTTCTGAAAAATTATTCACCAGCGCTGTATGCAAAAGCAAAACTCTGGAAAATGACGATAAAGGAAGAAGAGGCAGTACAAATTTATAATCAGATATTTTTCTAGAATAAATATTATCTTGAAAGATTTGGAGCTTGCATCTAGACTTGTAAAAAGGTGAAAAGAACTATGATCTTGCATTAAAAATACTGGAAGATACAAATTCAGATGAAGTTTTAATTCTTGGATACAAAGGATTTATCTACGAAAACTTAAAGGATTTTGCAAAAGCTGAAGAATTTTTATCAAAAAGTCATGAAACAAGAATGATATTGATGCAATGAATTATCTAGGTCGTCTGTATGAAACTCAAAAGGAAATAAAAAGCAAGAAAATATTTATAACAAGGCATATTTGCTAGGTTCAATTTCAGCTGGATACAAACTTACCTATATTCTGGAAGATATGGAAAAGGAGAAAAATCCTGCGAAAGCTGAAGAAGATCCAGGTAAAAACAAAGCAAAGAAGCTAAGAAAAATACTTGAGAGGCTTGCAAACAGCGGAGATGATTATTCAATGGTTGATCTGAGCCTACTATCCTGAAAACTGATAAAATGGTACGGATTCTAAATCTACAGGCTACATGCAAAAACTTAATACAACAGCTTTTTACAACTTAGGAGTTTATTACTATAATATAAACAAAAATCAAAAATTTTATTTTTAAAGTTGCTAAGGAAAAATGGCTATGACATTGGAGAAATTTTTGATGCTTACTTAATGAACTAAAGAGAGAGAATTTATGAAAAAAATATGTCTTATTATTGTTAAGCATGATTCTACTGACTATCAGTTGTGGAAAAGATGTCATGCTGCTAAAAGAATGTTTGAAGAACATATGAAAATTATTCAGTCTGGAGACATGAACAAAGATAAAAATGGGATGCATCGATGAACGCTCCGAAATTGGGATTGTACTTGAAGGATTTATTACCACAAAATAAAACAAAGTTGAAACAAAAGATAAAACAGCTACAATAAATGTAACTATAAAATATCCTGATTACAGTACTTTTTGAAATGAATTTCATAGTATGATTACTGAAAAATATAAATCTTCAAATATATCTTCAAAAGCAGAGAGTTATGAAAAATATTTATTCAGGGAAGCAACTAAATTCTTTCAATGAAAAATTAAAGAAAATAAGCTATCTCATGATGAAAAACAATAGATGTAATATTTGGAAAAACAGGGAAATAACTGGGTTTCTGATTGGAGATTTAGAGCTTATCTCTATTTTTAACACTTGGATTAGATAAAGTAAAAATAAATATTTTTATAGGAAATTCTAATAATAGTATTGTATAATTGTACGATAAAATATTGATTTTAAGAATAAAAATAAATTTAAGAGAGAGAAAATGAAAAATAATTTTAATAGATGTCGTTACTTTCTATTTGCAGTATCTTGTGGAGGTTCAAAGGAATTTAGTGTTGATGTGGATGGGCAAAGGGAAAATACCTAGCTTTTGAATTAAAAGGAACTAAACAGCAACAAAACTGTTGATTCCTGAAAAATTAATGAACAATGGTAAAAACACTGTTTATCGTAGCTGCTGAATGGTGTCCACATTGTAAGGAAGAGTCGCCTGAAGTTCAAAGATTTTTATGATGCAAATAAAGATAAAAGTCAACGTAGTTGTAGTATTTTACAAATTCCCAGACTGATTTAGGGAAAAACACGGACTTATGTGAAAGGATAATGGATATACATTCCCAGCCTACTATGATGAAAAGTGGTGCGATTGCCCGTGGGTTTGCAGTTGAAGGATTTCCATACAATTTAAAAATAAAACAATGGTAAAGTTGAGGAAAAGCTTGAGTTGCCAGTTGACTTTTGATTCATTAACAGCTTCGTTTGCAAAATAAGTCAATTTTTGAAAAATGAAGATGGAAGTCTTTACAAATAGAGAATATATGATAGAATAACATTTGAATTTATACTATGAATATAAGTTTGCACTATATTCTTGGTTTAAATAATAATTATTAGGAGGAAAACAATGGCATTAAAAACCAAAAAGAAAAATTATTGAGCATATGGAAAAATGCTCAAGATACAGGATCTGCTGAAGTACAGGTTGCACTTCTTACAGACAGAATCAGTCATTTGACAGCTCACTTAAAAACACATCCCTAAAGATGTGCATTCAAAGAGTGGGATTACTAAAAATGGTTGGTAAAAAGAAGAAGATTATTAAACTACATTAAAAATAGAAATGTTGATGATTACAGATCATTAATCGAAAAATTAGGAATTAGAAAATAGTAATTAAGATAGAAGAGCGTATTTATGTATGCTCTTTTTAAAAATAAAAATTTTTAAGAGAGCTTTAAGAATAGGATGAAATATAAAATAAGTGAAGAAATAACAGGCTTTTGTTATTTTGATTAAAAAGATTTTGTCAATTTTTTCTCTTAAAACAGGATATAGAATTTTTGAAGGTTTTCGGATAGCAGCATATTACTTATAAAAAGAGACGGATGCTGGCAATAGATAATATAAAAATGCTTTTCCTGAAAAATGAGAAAGACATTGAGAGTGCAAAGAGAATCATATAAGACGATGGGAAAAATGATTATGACTTCTATTTTTGGAAGAGGTTACACGAGATGGGAAATACTGTTGTAGAAAATGAGGAGCTGATGAGACAGGGCTTGTGAAAATAATGAAAAGGCTGTTTTAATTGTTTCACTTCATCTTGGCGGATTTGAGCTGGAAGTAGAAATGAGGGATATAAGAAAGTTTTTATGCTGTAGAAATCAGAAAAATAGAAAAATTAATGACTTGATGACGAAAATGGCGTGAAAAGAGGAGGACTTAATTCCTTGCCGTTACATGACAGTGATACATCTGAAAAGAAGCAATAAATGAAAAATCAATTATTGCTCTTTGCTTCAGATCATTATGGAAAAAGATGTGGATGTAAACATTTTTGGAAGAGAAACAACAGGAGTTGCAGGACCTGTGCTACTTTCAATGAAACATAAAATACCGGTAGTCCTGCGTATGCTATGTTTGATGGGGATGTAATCCGTAGTTAAAATAAAAATTATTGAAATTGAAAAACAGGCAAAAGCTGGAAAGGAAACAATGCAGTATAATATGCAAAAATTTACCATGAATTTGAAGAAATTATCAGAGGGATATCGAACAGTATGTGGCAAAGCATAAGAGATGGAGAAATAAGAAAAATAGTGGAAGACGAAAAATTTATTTTTCTAACTTGAATATGTGAAAAAAGTATGTTAAAATTAAATGACGAAGTGTTTTGGAGAAAATATGATATTTATGTCTATTTATTTTTGTTTGATTCTTATGAGCTGTACCAATATACCTCTGGAAAAAGTAACTCAAATTGAAGCTATGCAATTGGTTCTCAAATAATGAAAGTTACAGACGAGCTGAAAGGATGCTGCCAGTTCAAATGAATATAATAAATTAAAAGAGTTTTTACCTACATTTAAAAATAATATTATTGTATGCAAGAATACGATCTTTCGGGATTGACATTTGTTTTTCTGATGTTAATGTCGTATCTAAAAATAAGGCAAATAGCGTAATGGTAATTAATTTTTGCCACAGCAAGCAATTATTATAAACCAACATGGACAGATGATAATACTTGGAAGATTTCAAATGTAGCTGATAAGAAGGGAGAAAAAATGAGCATATCAATAGCGATTTTGTTGATTATTATTTTTCTTTTTAACTTTTTATAGCTTATTGGGAGTTCAATTTTTAAGAAAAATACGGAGATTTGAACGAACTGGAATTAAAAATCGTTGATGCTAAAAGAGACTTGAAACATCAAAAAGTTGAAAAGAAATTGAATCGTTTAGAAAAGAAGAAAACACTAAAAAGTAAAAAGAAGAATTGTTAAATGAGATAGCAGATGACTGAAATAAAGAAAATGAAATCAGAACTTGCTACAAAAGAAGAAAGAATTGCCAAAAAGAAGAAACTTTAGAAACAAAAATGGAACGGCTGGAAGAAAGAAGCTAAAAATGAGAAATACCGTGAAAGAAATTGTTCCGAAGAGAAAAAGAACTAGAAGAAATGATTGCAAATGAAGAAAAAGAGCTGGAAAAAAATTTCAGAACTGACACAGGAAGATGCAAGAAAAATCATTTTAAACTAAGCTGGAAAATGAACTGGATCATGATAAAAGCTGTATTAATAAGAGATTATGAGCATAATTTGGACAGGGATAAAGACAGGATTTCAAAAAGGATTATTTCAACTGCAATTGGAAAAGCGGCTTCAGATTATGTTGTAGATTCTACAATTTCAGTTATTCAGTTGCCAAATGAAGAAAATGAAAAGGTAGAATTATTGGACGTGAAGGAAGAAATATAAGAGCTATGGAGCTCGCAACAGGAGTTGATTTAATAATCGACGATACTCCTGAAGCAGTTAGTACTGTCTTCTTTTGATGGCGTAAGAAGAGAGGTAGCTAAAATTGCGCTTGAAAAATTGATTTCAGACGGACGAATTCATCCTACAAAAAAATAGAGGAAGTTGTAGCAAAAGCACAGCATGAAGTGGACGAAAGCATTCTGGACGCTGCAGAACAGGCTATTTTAGAAGTGGGTATTCAACATTGCCACGTGAAGTATTAAAAAGTATTTGGACGTTTGAAATTCAGAACATCTTTCGGGCAAAATATTTTGCAGCATTCTATGAAGTAGCCCATATAGCATCAGCTTTAGCCGCAGAAATAGGAGCAAATGTTGATATTGCTAAAAGAGCCGCATTGCTGCATGATATTGGAAAAAGCCTTTTCACACGAGCAGGAAGGTTCTCACGCCTTAAACGGTGGAGATTTTTAAGAAAATTTTTCAAAAAGAAAGTGAAATTGTAATAAATGCTGTAGAAGCTCACCATAATGAAGTTGAGCAGTTAAGCATAGAAGCTGTATTAGTACAAGCAGCCGATTCTATTTCAGCATCAAGACCAGGAGCAAGACGTGAAACATTATCAAATTATTTAAAACGTCTGGAACAATTGGAAGAAATTGCTAATAGCCATGAAGGAATTGAAAGTTCGTATGCGATTCAGGCTGGTAGGGAATTAAGATTAATTGTTCATCCAGATAATATTGATGATGACAAAGCTACGATACTTGCTAGAGATGTAGCAAAAAGAAATTGAAGAAAAAGATGCAATATCCAGGACAGATAAAAAGTTACGGTTATTAGAGAAACTAGAGCTGTGGAATATGCAAAATAAATAAAAACTAATAAAAAAGAGAGCTTATCCGTTAAAAATATCTTTGAGATAATTTTTATTATGGGGAGCTCTTTTTATAATAAAATAAGCTTAAAATTGAAAAATTAAAAATATAGAAAAATAAATTAAGAAAAACTATAAAAATGATAATATGTAGTATAATAAATATTAGATAAATTTGAGACGCAAAGGATGATTTTTACATGAAATTTTTAATAATTGGTGATATTGTCAGTAAACCAGGCAGAACTACATTGTTTAAATACTTTGGAAAACGAAGACAGAATTATGACTTTATCATTGTAAATGGAGAAAATTCAGCTGGTGGATTTGGAATAAATGTAAAGATTGCAAAGGAAAATGTTTGAGCGAGGAGCAGATGTCATCACTCTTGGAAATCATAGCTGGGATAAAAGGGAAATTTACGCTTATATCAATGAGCAAAAAAATCTGATTAGACCAATAAATTATACGAAGGAAGCACCAGGAAACGGTTATACAATTGTTGAAAAATGGGTAAGTAGCAGTTATAAATGCACAATGCAAAAGTATTCATGCCTCGATTGCTTGCCCATTTTTGGCAGTAGAGGAAGTTTTACCGAAGATTAAAGGAAGAAACGGATATCATTATTCTTGATTTTTCATGGAGAAGCTACTTCAGAAAAAGCAGGCAATGGGATGGAACTCTATACGGAAAAGTGTCAGCAGTTTACGGAACACATACACATACACAGACAGCAGATGAGAGAATTTTTACCTGGAGGAACTGCTATATTTCAGATATTGGGATGACTGGAGGACATGATGGCATTCTAGGTATGAATAGAAGGGAAAGTATACAAAGATTTAAGGATGGAATGCCAACAAGATACTCTGTATGTGAAGAAAAATTTGAGAATTAATGGTATTGAACTGGAAGTAAATGAAAAAGACTGGCAAGGCAGTATCAATTAAACGTTTAAATATGGGATATGATGAAAATATAAAAAGGAAAAATAAAAAAATGAAATGGATAAAAGTAAAAAGTAGATTATTTTTCAGATAATTTTGAAGAAACGAAGACAAAATTAGTAAAATATGTTTGATGAAATTGGAATTAAACAGATAGAAGTTATTGATTATTTTTCTGAAAATGTACTTGATTATAATGCTAATTTCTCTCTAAAAATGAGGTTTGGAGTATTATTGGATACATTGTTGACAATAGGTTGCAAATACAAAATTAAATATTATTTTTAATAATTTAAACGAATTTCAGAACTCAGATGCAGAGTTTATGTATGAAATTTATACAGCTAAATGCAATGACGAAGACTGGCAAGATGAGTGGAAAAATATTTTCACACTGTAAACATAACTGACAATATTGTTATAAAACCAAGTTGGGATAAGTATGAAACCAGAAAATAATGAAATTGTAATTGAAATTGATCCAGGTCTTGCTTTTGGGACAGGAACACATGAAACGACATCGTTGTGTGTGAGTTTTTGGAGAAAATATTGCAAAAAGTAAAAAATTACTGGATATAGGGTTGTGGCTCAGGTATTTTAATGTTAATTGGGAAAAATTAGGGTGTGAAATAAAGTTGTTGGAATTGATATTGATGAAAAAGTTCGAGATGTTGTTTTAGAAAAATTTTTCTAAAAATGATATAAATGATAATTTTGAAGTGATAATTGGAAATTTGGTAGATGATGTCAGTGAAAAATATGATTTAGTTGTGTCAAATATTTTGGTGGATATTTTTGGAAAAATTGCTTGAAGATATAGAAAAACTCTAGAAAAAGGTGCAACTGTTATTTTTTGGAATTTTGAGCGAAAAAGAAGAGACATTTGTGAAAAAGGCTGAGAAATTATAATTTAGAACAAATTGACAGAAAAGAAAAATAACTGGGTGTCACTTGTTTTTAAATATAAAAACTAATTGATTTAAAAGTTTGAAAAATCTCGTTATTTTTGTGAAATAGTCAAAATTTTCAATTTTTAAAAATAATTAAATGTAAAAATAGAAAATGGAATAAAAATAATAAAATAGAAAAGTAGAAAAATATGATAATTGCTATTGATGGTCTGCTGGAAGTGGAAAAAGCACTATCACAAAATTGATTGCTAAGGATCTGGAACTTGTTTATCTTGATGGGGGAGCAATGTATGGGCTTGTTACGTTAAAGGCTTTAAATGATGGATTTTTGGGTAATTTAGACAAAATTATAAAAATGCTGGATAATTTGAGACATTGATATTAAAGAAAATGGACTATTTGGATGATATTGATGTGAGCGAGGAGATTAGAAAGCCTGTTGTTTCGGAAAATGTATCTGATATTCGCGCGATACGTGAGGTTCGTGAGAAAAATGGTGGATTTACAGAAAATTTTCAGAATCAAAAAATGTTATTCTGGATGGACGCGATATTGGGACAGTTGTTTTCCAAATGCAGATGTAAAAAATATTTTTGGTGGCAGATGCGAAGGAAGAGCAAATAGACGATAAGGAACTTGTTGCAAAAAGGGGAAAATGTTAGAATTGAAGAAATTTATGAAAATATTTTGAAAAAGGGACGAAATTGACTCTACAAGAAAAGAAAAGTCCCGCTAAAAAGCGTGATAACGCAATTGAAGTGGATACAACTTCTAAAATATTGAGAGTAAAAAGAAATTGAATATAATAAGAAAAATTAACAATATGAGTTATAACATCAATTTTTAAGTTTTAAAATTATATTTTAAGTAAATAAGTCTAGAAAATTAATTATTTGAATATAATTGTATTTTTATAAAAATTATACGATAATATAAATTTCAATTCAAAAACAAAAACTTATTTTTATCCATATATAATTTTTAATTATAAAAAGTAGCATAATTTGTATAAAATTAGAAAAATCCATGAAATGTAAAAAATGAAAAATGAAAAATTTTAAAAATACTAGACAAATACTTTAAAATAGTGTATAATAGTCTAGTAATTTGCAAGAAGATTGGAGGTTTGATTAATATGTCAAAAAGAATTTGTAGATGCTTACGCAAAAGCAACTGGAGAAACTAAAAAGATCTGAAGAATTGGTAAACCAATTTTTTTAGAAACAGTTGAAAAACTTTATTAAATGGAGATTCAGTTCAATTTGTTGGATGGGGAACATTTGAAGTAAAAAGAAAGAGCAGCAAGAACAGGAATTAATCCGCAAACTAAAAAGAAATTAAAAATACCTGCATGTTGTTAAGTTTAAAATGAGGTAAAAATTAGCTGACAGCGTAGCAGAAGGAAAATAATTTTTCTTCAAACTAATGGAAAGGCTATTTCTAAATGAAAAATCATTAGAGATAGTCTTTTTGCATAAAAATATAAAATTTACAGATAGGAAAAATATGATTTTTATAATTTATTAAGAGTTTTATTATATTTTATAATACTGATTTTATCAATTTTCAATAAAAACTATTAAATTTTAAAACACGTCTGTTTCAGAAAATGGAAAATAACAATTTCTAAACAATAATGAAAAAGCAACACTTGTCCATTTCTCGTCAGTTGGAGAATTTAATTTATCAAAAGAATTAATTGAAAAAATATTACAAGCCAGGAAAGGTGAGAAAAATCAAAGAGTAATACTTTCTGTTATGACGGATACTGGATTTTCTGCAGTTAGTAAAATATATTCTGAAGATAAAATGTAAAAATATTTTATTTTTCCATGATGATTTTTGCAATAAAAAATCTATAAAAAAATATAAAATAGAAAAACAATAGTCATGGAAACTGAAATTTAGGCCAAATTTATATTATTTTGCCTCAACAAATGGATGAATGATTTATCGTAAATGGAAGGCTGACTGAAAAAGAAATTGAAGTCGTATTTAAAATTTGGATGGCTTATAAGAAAAAGCATTAAATTGTGCTACGAAAAATAATGGTCCAGAAAGTATTCGAGACAAGGAAAGATATGAAAAACTGGGAATTGATAAAGATAAAATTAAAGTTTACAAGAATTTGAAAATATTCAATTAAATATAATAAAATCTCTAGACGAACAGAAAAAATATTATTTGGATACAGTTATAGATAAAAATAAAAAAGTAATCGTGTGGAAGTACGCGTCCTAATGAAGAAAAATCTGGCTTAGAAGTCTTTAAGATGATAAATATTGATAACGAGATATCAATTAGTACTAGTTCCTAGACATCGGAGAGACTTGGCGAAAATTGAGAATATTATTTTAGAAAAGTTTTTCAAAAGATGATTATTTCATTAATTACACAAATTGAAAAAGATAAATTTTAAAACTCAGATTGGGATAATTGTAGTTGATAAAATGGGAGTCTTGACAGATTTTATATCAGCTAGCAGATTTTGTTTTTGTTGGAGGACACTTCGTCGATATTGGAGGGACATTCTATTTTAGAGCCGTTGTATTATGGGAAAAAGCCAATTATTGGTGAAATATTTTCAGAATATAGAAGAGAGATAGTGAAAAGATGCCAAAGAACTAGGGTTTTGATGGAAATTGTAAAAAAATAAGGATGAGATTATTGAGTATTTGAAAAATCTGAGAAAATATTGACACAAGGAGAGTTTTTGAAAAATAATGAGATTGATAAAATATTGAAACGAAATATTTGAGTTGAATTGTAAAAATCATGTAAAAATAATTATAAAATAAAAAAGTTTAAGGAAAGCAATTAGAAAATGGAAAGATAATAATAAAATTGAAAATTATTGGGGAAAAATGGACAAAAATAAAGATTACAGAAGCTGAACAGAACGAAGAAATAAAATAAAAGAAAGTGAAATGATGAACTAAAAATTAATGCTGAAAAAGTAAAGATTATAAACGAAAAGAAATTTGAAAATACTGAAAAGAAACCTAAAAAATTATAATAAATATATGTATGAAATGCTTGAATTTCCCTGAGCATTTGATGTATAATAATAAAAGTGTTGATGAATATCGTGGAAAATGGAATGAGATTTTTCAAAATGATAACGATATTTATTTAGAAATCGCTGTGGAGTGGAAATTTTCACTGTTACAAAATGCACAGAAAATTTAAAGATAGAAACTATATTGCTTTGAGAATTACGATTTAAGAGACTTGTTTCTAGGGAGCTAAAAATCTAAAAAGAAATTTGAGTAATATTCTATTTATAAGAAAGAGAAGAAACCATATTGGATTTTATTGGAGAAAATGAGATAGCAGGGGTTTACGTCAATTTTCCTGATCCTTGGGAAGGCGAGGAGAAAAAGAGTAATAAATGAAAGCTTGATTTTGCAAGGCTTGACATTATAATGAAATCAGGTGGAGTGCTGTTTTTCAAGACCGATGCGAGCAGTATTATGAGGATGTCCTGGAATTGGTGGACAGGCTTGACAATTATGAAACTGTCTATCATACGAGAGATTTGCATAATTCAGAAAAATCGGATGAAAATATCAAGACAGAATTTGAGGAAATGTTCTTGAGTAAAGCATAGTATGAATATCAAGTATATCGAAATAAAAAAAGTTAAATAAAATTTTAAATTAATAAAATATTGAAAGGAGATATTTTTAGAATATTTTTGAAATTACATTTATAAAATTATAAATCATGTTTCAAAAATTCTTATACAAAAATTATGGAAAATAAAAATACCTATAATGAACTGCTGTATAAATCAAATCCATTTTAATTACACATTCCAGCATTACTAGAAGCTTATGGACGTTTATACGGATTGAATCACTAAAAGACTCAAGAAAAGGCATAGAATCATGGAGTTAGGGTCATCATTTTGGAGGGAAATATTATTACTCACAGCATTGTATAATCCTGAAGCTGAATTTATTGGTAGTTGATTTAACAGCAGAACAAGTAAAAAAAGAAATGAAGTCATTGAAAAAAATCGGATTACAAAAATATTAAAAGTTAATTGAAAAATATTTTGGATATAAATGAGGATTTTGGAAAATTTGATTATATTATTGTTCATGTGTGTATTTTCATGGGTTCCTGAAAATGTGAAAGGAAAAATTCTAAGATATGTAATGAAAATCTGACTGAAGAAGGAATTGCATATATTTCATATAATACATATCCTAGGGATGGAAAGAACCTGATAAAATTACGAGAAATGATGCTTTATGCTAACAAAGTATTTTCGGAAGTTTCACAGGGGATAAAGTTCAACGTGGAAAAGCCTTTCATATCAATTGTAGCTGATCAAATGAAAAGCTATACAGATATTTTCTGAGAAAAAGGAGATTTTATTAAAACAAATGGAAGAAATACTGAATATGCAAGATTACTATTATGTGGATCATGAACAACTTGAAAATATTAATGATCCAATGTATCTACATGATTTGTAGATATATTGAAAAAAGAAGGATTTGCAATATGTATCTGATGTTGGTTTAAGATTATCAATTGTAAGTGTATACAATGACAGTACAATAGAAAAATTACAGCAATTATCTCAAGGAGATGTATTATAAAAAGAACAATGTCTTGATTTTATACTCGATACAAAAGTTTAGAAGATCAATAATTTGTAAAAAAGTCAAGCTAGAGAAATCGAACTTTACAGAAAATTTCCAATGAAATATAGATTCATTCTATTAAGATTAAAGTTTACATGAAGAAGAGCTAGAAACATTAAATGAAGAAAATATAAGAAATAGTATGCATTTGAACTTTGGAAACCAGAATCAGAGTTTTCATGATTAAAGATGCTATGGAAAATTTGGAAAAAAAATTTAGTGATTCTCAAACGATAAAAAGTGAAGAAAAACTAAATGAGGTTCTTGTAAATTTGAGAAAATTTATATTAAATTGATGATTAATGGTAAAATTAAATTTTATTGCTCTGAAATGAGACAATACTGTATGAAGAAAATGAAAGTTTATATACTGGAAAAATTTAGAAAATATCTAAAGAACTTAATTATTGGAGAAGGTGCAGGAATAATAGGAATTTGCAAATTCAAGAAATGAAATTATTAATGACATGAATGATGTGGATGTTATTGTGTCAGATATTTTGCAGAACTAAGACAGAAAAATGAAATTATTGAAAGAATTATCAAATACGACTATTTATAGAGCGGTTCAGATAGTGAACCAGATAAGTAGAAACTTCGGGAGATATTTTGCCTGAGAGTTTAAAGAAAATTTGAATATTTTAGATACTTTTGCATAAATATACAGAAAAATGTGGTAGGTATAGCTTATCACATTTTATATTCAATAAATTGTAAAAACTAGTTTATAAACTAAGAACTCAGAAAAATTTTCATGACTATTTTTATTACAAAAACCTCAAATTATATAATTTCTATCAGTTCAAATTTTTAAATGGGTTCAGAGCATAATCTTTGTCTCAGACAAATAGATTGAATTTATATCAAATCTTTATCAACATTAACTTTGAGTAATATCTTTTTAAATATAAATTTTTCGTAGAATAGAATAAATATAAAGCATGTTATAATAAAAAGTCTAAAATGATAATTAAGTAAACATTTTCAAAGTGTTTTGATGTTTAATAAAAATAAAGATGTAATTATGTATCTTATAGATAATTTTTAAAATAACAGTATTACAGATTAATAAACTATAAAGTTTGGTTTTTATATAATTTTATATATATGAGCAGAGTATGAAGGATTTGCAAAGAGTTTTTAGAACTGGATAATATAATCAAATTTTTGAAAACTAATTTATTTAGATTGTTAATAATTTTTTAATTATAAAAATTGGAGAAAATATTTAAGACTAGAATTGAAAAATTTTGAAAAATTATAATGGAAAAAGTCAAATGTTGATAGAAGTTTAGCTTCATTTTTGACTTTCTATTTATTCTATTTTATATTATTTTTATTCTGAGTTTATTCTTCTATTGATTCTTGGAATTAACATATCTTCTATCACAACTTTTTCTAGGGCAGCTGGGATAATCTTTTGGGATTGCTTTTTAAGGAAACGTTTGGGTAACTTTTTACGGTGGACTTATAATTCTTACATTTAAGCCATTTCGAGTGGAGATACAATTGAGTATAATAATTATATTGGTACAGTCAAAAAGATTGAATTATACAAAAATGTTGAAATCACAAAAATGAGCTGTATAATTCCAAAATGGAATAGTTACGAAATACGGAAATTCGGAATATTAAGCAAGATGGGGAACGTAGACTTGATTTGGAAATTGAGTTTTACAAGAGCGATATTCAGAAAGTAAAAAGTCTTAGAAAGAATAGTGAAAGAAGAAACGATGAATGAAGTAGAAGAAACTAAAATAAAGAAATAACTTGCTTGTAATTAGAATACAATTTCTAGAAAAAGAAAAAAGTAAAAGTTAATCTATGTCTGCAATTTTTCTAGAAAAATGAAAGAAGCTGAAGATGAGGCAAATAATGAAATGGAGGAAGAATTTGATGAAAACTGATGAGAATATGCAGAATAGTATCAATATCAGATAGAAATAGGAAACCAAAAAGATGATTCTGGTTCAAAGGCTTTTGATTATTGGAGTTGGAAAGATTAGCTGAATCTGCGATAATTTTCTACATCTATGTTTATACTGTTCAGAAAAATTATTTGAGCTAAAAGTTAAATTAAATGAAAAATTAAGACTGAGTTTGACAAGGCTGGAATTGAGGATCATCTTATCCGCAAAATGGATGATACACGTAAAAGAATTAAATATAAGATTTTAATTCAAATACTGTTTACTCTAATTATTTGTTTAATTTATCAAAATTTAATAAGTAATTAAAAATGATGAGAAAAAATATAAAAAAGGAGAAAAATATGAAATAAGGAGATTTTTGAATGACAATTTAGTGCAAAAGTAAACTGCTATGTAATTTCTTACGAGCAACTATTGTTATATTGTGGATCCTGGGGCAGGAGAAAAATGACAGAAGTTATTGGTACATTAGGAAAATAACCTTTAATTTGATTGCACTTCTTACTCATGGGACACTGGGATCACATATTTAGGGTATACCAACAATGTTGGAATACAAAAAGTTCAGTTTATGTAAGTGAAGGTGGATATGAATTCTTTATTTAATCTGAGTTGTCACTTTTTGCCTGGAGAGAGGAGAATTTAGAATTAGATAGGAAAATATTCAAATTGTAACATTAAAAGAAAATGATAAAGTTGGAAAAGAAGGAAAAATCTTTGAAAACTGCTCAATTTAACTTTGAAATAATTGAAACACCAGGCATAGCAGAGGGATATTTGCTATTATGATCAGGGCTAACAAGACTGATTTACTGAGACACAATGTTTGCTGGAACTATGGAAGGGTAGATTTGCCTAAAGCGATCCAATTCAGATGGGAAAATCGTTAAAGAAATTGTGGCATTGGATGAAGATGTGAGGGGTATATCAGGACATGGATTCGATACTACAATTGGAGAAGAAAGAAGATACTATTAAAATTATAATTTAGAAATTAAGGGAAAAATGAAAATAATAATTCAAAGAGTAAATTTTTGCAGAAATATTTGTAAACAATAAATTTAAAAGGGAAAAATTCAAAGGAATAGTGCGTATATTGGAGTTACTAACGGAGATTCTGTAAAGGATATTGATTTTGTATTGATAAAACTGATTAATCTGAGAATTTTTGATGATGAAAATGGTAAGCTGAATTTATCAGTAAAAAGATATAAGAGAAATTATTAATTGTGAGTAATTTTACAATTTATGGAAATACAAAAAGGAAGAAGACCAAGTTATACTGATTCAGTACAACTCAACGAAGCTCAGGAAATTTATAATCTTTTGTACTGGAGCAGACAGAAATTAGATTTGAAACTGGGAATTTGGACAATATATGAGAATTGTTTCTGAAAAATGACGGACCTGTAAGTTGATAATTGATTCAAAATACTTTTTGAGAGAGGAGAAAAATGGTAAGAAATCAACGTTTACTATGCAGCAGTATGCTGATGACTGTAGGATGCGCTAATTTACAGACAAATGGAGGCAAGCAAAAGTAAAAACAGGGAAAGAAGAAAATGATTTTTCGCTCAAAAATAATGCAGGAAATGAAAATATTGTTGTTGAAATTGTAGGAGGAAAGAAAGAAAAAGCAGAGAGTGATTATTCTGCTCAAGTAATAGTTCGGAACAAAGATGAAATGAAAAAGCTAAAGGATGCAGTAAGAAAACCTGAAACTTGATAAACATAGTGATTTGAATGAAAAAGTAGATGATTTGAAAGTTACAAGGCTGTTGATGAAAATAAATTAGTAGACCGTTCAATGCCAAATTCATAGCTGGTATTACAAAAATTATCTGAATTAAAGAGAAAAGCATCAGAAAATACTGCTAAATGGACTTTTAGTCAAAAAGACAGTAAGTTTGCAAAATCAGCTGCAAGATCATACAGCAAATTCGAAAGGTACAAAATATCTCACTTGGAGGAGATTCTAAAGACGGAATGGACTGCTCAGCATTAATACATGAGTTTATCAGTGAGTCTATGGATACGAGCTTCCAAGACAAACCGTACAGCAAGTAAAGTAGAGACTCATGTTTCAAAAGAAAATCTGAAAACCTGGAGATATTGTGTTTTTAGACGCAGAAGATAATCATACAGCAGTTTATTTAGGAGATAGCTTATCAATGCTTCCAGCCTCAAAAGGGTTGTAATTTCGACTTTGGAAAACACATACTGAATAAATACTTTAAATACGTGTGAGAATAAGAAGTTTAATAAAATTTAAGAAATATGTATTTTTTAGATACATATTTTTTTATTATTTTTATTTTTCATATTGAAAAAGACGCTGAGAATAGTGTATTATATATGTATTAGATTTAGGGTAATTAATAATAAAATAATTAATTCTTAGGTAGATAAACCTTAATCAAAAAGTTTTAGGAGGAAAAAAATAATGAAAATTACAAAGTAGCAATTATTGGAGCAACTGGACTTGTTGGAAGAACATTTTTAAAAGTGCTGAAAGAAAGAAACTTTCCAGTAGAAAAATTATACCTTTATGCTTTCGAAAAATTCAGCTGGTAAAAATTGATTTAATGGAACAGAATATACTGTTATGGAATTGAAAGAGGATTCAATAGCTGACGATATTGATGTGGCTTTATTTTCGGCTGGTGGAGGAGTATCGCTTGAATATGCTCCAAAATTTAAAGCAAAAGGTGCAGTTGTTATAGATAACAGCAGTGCTTGGAGAATGGATGAAAATATTCCGTTAATAGTTCCTGAAGCAAATCCAGGAAGCACTAGAAAATCATCCAGGAATTATTGCAAATCCAAATTGTTCAACAATTCAGGTAATGCCTGTATTAAAAGTTTTACAAGAAAAATATGGATTAAAAAGAGTAATCTACTCAACTTATCAGGCTGTGGCAGGTTCTGGACAGAGAGGACTTGATGATTTGGAAGCTAATCTAAAAGGAGAGCCTTCAAAAGGATATCCGCATCAAATTGCATTTAATGCATTGCCATATTGATGTTTTCTTAGATAATGGATACACCAAAGAAGAAGAAAAAATGATTAATAGAAACTAGAAAAATATTGAAACTTTGCCAGATTTAAAAAGCAACTAGCGACTGTGTGAGAGTACCAGTTAGATATGGGCATGCAGTATCTCGTAAATGTCGAATTAGAAAGACCATTTGAATTGGAAGATGTAATTCGTGCATTTGAGGAAAAAGAAGGAGTTATAGTGCAAAATGATGGTAAGAATAATGTTTATCCAATGCCTATAAATGCTCAGGATACTGATGAAGTTTATGTTGGAAGAATCAGAAGAGATTTTTCAGCGGATAATGCCCTTAACTTGTGGGTTGTAGCAGATAATATAAGAAAAGTGTCAGCATAAAACACAATTCAGATAGCTGAAACTTTAATAAAAAGGAGCATTATAATAAAATATGAAATTCAGTACAATAAGAAATAAAATATTAATATTATTAATTTTTGTTGCAACTTTCATAACAGGCTATAGTGATGATATAAAGGTTGGGATGGGTGTGGATACGCTCCTTTCAGCTGGTTTCAGAAATGATGCTAAAAATGGTGCTGTGAAAGTCGATGGAGGTTATTGTGGGGATATGACGTTGAAATAGCCAAAGTTATTTGCAAATTGAATAAAAAATTTGGTAATTGCAAAAACGAAATGGGAAGCATTGCTTTAGCCCTGCACTGACTTCGAAAAGGTTGATTTAGTTATAGGGAATGTCTGCAACGCCTGAAAGACGTCAAAGTCTAACATTTTTCAAAAACCATATTATGAATCAGATTTAGTAGTAGTTGTGAAAAAGAATGGAAAAATATGCAAATGCCAAATCAATTAATGATTTTACAGAGCAAAAAATTACAGGGACAATTAAACACGCTTCACTATGATGTTATTGATCAGATGAAAGGTGTACAGAAGTAAACTGCAATGGAAAGTTTTTCCAGCTATGATAGTAGCATTAAATTCAGGAAAATAGATGGATACATATCAGAAAGACCTGGAGCTATGGCGTACTCAATTTTTCAAATCCTAATTTAAAATTCATTTCATTTGATAAAAAGTACAGGATTTAAATACATGACAGAAGAAGTGAATGCAGCTATTGGAATGAAATTGGGAAATATAGAGCTGGAGGAAAAATCAATAAAATATTAGATGAAGATTTAACTCCTAAAGTACGTCAACGTATTATGGAAAAGTCTATACAAAATCAGCCAGTGAAGCCCTCACGTTCATTTTTGGATGGGTAATATTTTTATTAAAATGACTGGATGACATTTGTGGAAAGGTACAGTTTCAACACTGTATATTTCAATTACAGGTAGATAGTTGGATTTTTATTGGATTACTGGTTGCATTATTATGTATTCAGAAGCAGAAATTGATGGACAGTCTCATAAGTATACTGGATTAAAAATTTTAAACTGGCTTTTCTTCAATCTATATTGCTGTATTTAGAGGAACCCCAATGATAGTGCAGTCAATGGTAATTATTACGGATTATCACAAGTATTTCATATTAATCTGTCACCAATGGTAGCAGCACTGTTTATTGTATCAATAAATACAGGTGCATAATGAGTGAAATTATACGTGGAGGGATTGATTCCATTGATAACGGACAGTTTGAGCAGCAAAAGCTATTGGAATGACAAATTTTCAGTTGATGCAAAGTATCATTTTTCCACAGATGTTTAGAAATATTTTACCAATGATTGGAAATGAGCTTATTGTAAATATTAAAGATACATCTGTATTAAAATGTAATAAGTGTTACTGAACTGTTCTTTATTTCAAATTCTGTTGTGGGAACTTATTCACGTTATTATGAAGTATTTATTATAACAAGTGTGATTTACTTCTTCTTAACGTTGCATTATCATTAATCTTTAAAACAAATCGAAAAACGAATTGACGAGGCCTCAACATTTTGAAATTTTTGGATGATGCTAATGGGAGGAGAAATAATGAGTAAAAAGTTATTGAAATAAAAATATTAGAAAAGATTTTGGAAAGAGAACAGTTTTAAAGGATGTAAACTTTGATGTTCATGAAAAGGAAGTTGTAAAGTATAATTTGGTTCTGTGCGAAGTGGAAAATCAACACTTTTAAGATGTATAAACTTGCTGAAAAAGCCTACTAGCGGACAAGTCTTAATTCATGGAAAAAGATGCGATGGCAGGAGATGTGTCCTTGTGACATTGCGGGAAAAAGTAGGAATGGTCTTTTCAGCAGTTTAATTTGTTTAATAATTTAAGGTTCGAAAAACTGTGTAGTGGACAAATGAAAGTTTTGAAAAAGTCAAGAGATGAGGCTGAAAAAATAGCAAAAGAATTTTTGACAAAAGTAGGAATGGAACGTTTTGTTCATGCAAAGCCAAATCAAATTTCAGGCGGTTAGAAGCAGCGGGTGGCAATATGAGAGCATTGGCAATGCAGCTGAAGTTTTATTGTTTGACGAGCCGACATCAGCGCTAGATCCTGAAATGGTTGGAGGAGTTCGAAAAGTAATGAAAGACTTTGGCAAAAAGTGGACTTACAATGATTGTGGTGGACGCATGAAATGGATTTTTGCCCATGATGTTTCAAGCCGAGTTGTATTTATGGACAAGGTGTGATTGTGGAAGATGACAAGCCTGAAAATATCTTTGAAAATCTAAAGCATGAAAAAGAACTAAGGAATTTTTGAGCAGAATGTTAAGTAAATAAACATGGGAGTATCGATAAATTAATACTAAAAACGCATTAAAACTAAAAATATTCCTTGAAATTTTTTAGAAAAATAGTGTAAAATAATAAAAAGTAAAAAACTAAAAATAAAAATATTAGAATTAAGGAGAAAAATGGCAAAAGAAGAAAGCTGAAGATATTAAATTAACTTTAACGATGAAGAAAGAGAAGGATTGGATAACGACGGAATAAAAAGGGTTTGACTAATAAAAGCATATTAGATGTAGCTTAGGATATGAATTTTACTGATGAAGAAACAGGAAGAGTTTGATTATTTCTTTGAAAATGAAAAACATCATTTTTGTTGCTAAAATGCAATTGAAGATAAAATTTCTGTAAACGAAAATGATGTTACAAAAATTATATACTGACAATAAAGCTGAGCTTTTGATGCACAAATATTCCTGTTCTCTAGCAATGAGAAATTATCCAAAGAGATTTGTTAAATCAGCAAAGTTGCTGACTTTAGAAGCTGAAGAAATTGAACAAAATTGGTCGAAGAAATGCAGTGACAGTGTAGAAATCACAAAAGATTCTATTCTCAAAGGAATGCGAAGTAATAAAACTTTAATCGTTGGTAAAAATAATTTGCTAAAGAAAAATGGCTGATGAGAAATTTGAAGAACAGAACAAAATAAAAAGATCTTGAAATCATCAAAGACAGCGTGATACAGTTATTACTATGGATTTAAAGTAGAAAAATGTAAAAAGTTACTCAAGAGAAATTACTCAAATCTATGAAAATGAAAAAGCAAAATTAGGAAATGCAACTCAAATAGTGCTTATCAACAAATAGCAAATGGATTATTAAACACTAAGAGCAATTGAAGAAAAAGTAAGCTAGTAAATAAAATTATAGAAGACTATAAAGTTGATGAAGTTGCAAGAAATATACAGAAGCTGAATAATTAAAAGTAAATTTACGAAAAGTAGTAATTTTTATGAAATTCAGTACTATGTATTCGTAGAGTTATTCATTGTAACGAATTTCAGTATGCGTTTTATGTAGATTAACTCCAAAACTCCTTTCCATTTTCATAGATTTCCACTCCGAATAAAATTTATTAGTATACTAAAGGCTATTTATTCTATATAAAAGATATTGTTATGGTTACTAAAGATTTTTAACTTTTTAAGTAAAAGTATAGTAAAACTAGTTTAAAACAGAACTCAAAAGTACGGCTATTTCACTCAACCCTAAATTATATAATTTCTATCAGTTCAATTTCAATAGGTTCCAGTATATGGGTTCCTCATATTTTCTATAAAATAAAACTCTGAGATATTTTAGTAAAATAACTGCATGATATCTGGAGACAAAATAGACTATAATTTTTGATTTATCGTCATGCCATTTTTCCTTTCAACTTTCATCAATTTTTATCCACATCGTTTGCAGTAATTTCAATTTCTGTGCGTCCAGCAACTTTAACTCCGTATTTTCTCAAGTCCTTCAATTTTTCTTTGGATTATTAGTTTTTAAAGATAATAGATTTTATTCAAGATCCTTTATAATTTGCTGCCGACACACTAATCTCTCTTAAATCATCAGAAAATCTAATTTATGATTTGCTTCACAGTATCATAGTCTTCATCCTGAAGCCTGTATGCCTTTTAATTTGTTCAAAATACCAATTCCACGTCCTTCTTGACGTAGATAGATTAAAAGACCTTCTCCACTTTCTTCCAGTTCATATAAGGCTCTGCGAAGTTGCTTGACATGCACAACGTGTGAACCAAAAACATCACCCGTCAGGCATTCAGAGTGAAGTCTGACTACGATATCTCTTTATTCTTTATTTTTCCCCTTTCATAACTGCAATATATTCTTTATGTTCAATTTTATCACTATAACCTGCAAAAAGTAAAAGTTCCAAATTGTGTTGGAATATCAACAACTGCTTCATTTTTAACTAATTTTTCGTTTTTATGTAAACAATTAAATCATCAATTGTAATTAATTTTAAATTATGTTTTTGGCAAAATTCAAATAAATCATTTTCGACGAGCCATTTCTCCATCTTCCCTTAAAAATTTCCATAATTACGCCTATATCAGAAAAATCCAGCAAGTCTAGATAAATCAACATGCTTCAGTGTGTCCTTTTCTTTCAGAACGCCACCTTCACGTGCGATTAGTGGAAATATGTCCTGGTCTTTCTAAAAGTCTTTTTGCAGTTTTTGAGAGGATTTGCCAAGTCTTTTATTGTTTTTAGTCTATCGCCTGCAGAAATCCCAGTAGTTGTACCTTCCAGCGAGTCAACTGACACTGTAAAAGCAGTTCCGTAATAATCAGTGTTAGTTGAACCATTGGGATTTTAGTTCAAGCTCTTCTGCACGTTTTTGGACATTAGGGACACATAAGCCCACGTGCCTCATTAATTATAAAATTTAAAAGTTTCATAAGTTACCGCATCAGCGGAATTACAAAAATCCTTCATTTTCCCTGTCCTCATCGTCAACAACCACTACTGGAATACCATTTTTAAATCTTCAATGGCAGCTCAATGCTGTCAAAATTCATTTCTTTCTGACATTTAAAATCACTTCTTTCTTATTGTTTTATATTTTAATTAGAATCCATGTTTTTGTAAAAATTCCATTGTTAAATTTAGATTTTTGCCTTTTATTTTTCTGTATTTTCAAAATTGTCAAACTTTAATATTTTTTCAACATATTTTCCAAACAAATCTGTTTCAATATTTCACAAAATCCCAGTTTTTCATTCCAACGGTAATATTTTTCAATCGTATGTGGGATAAGTGAAACCGAGAAAAATTCCAGCGTTATCGTTACATCAATTACTGTAAGGCTCTGCTCCATCAATCGTTACACGTCCTTTTTCAACAATGTATTTCATATTATTTTTATAATTTTTATCCAGCTAGAATTCATACACTTTTTGCAATCCCTTATCTGTAATTGATACAATTTTAGCCTCAGAGTCGACATCTCCCATTACAAGAGTGTCCGCCTAAAAAGTCATAAGTGTAAGTGACTTTTTCAAGATTGACAATGTCTCCAGCCTTAGCACGTTTTAAACACTTCTTTCAATAGTTTCAAACATTACATCGGCAGTAAAGTCGTTTCCATTTAGTTTTGTAACAGTCAGACACACGCCATTTACAGCGATACTATCCCCAATCTGTGCTTTTTCAGCGACTTTTTTCCCCTTATTGTAATCTCGATACTTGCGATTTTTTGCAATATCAATAATTTTTCCAGTTTCTTCAACTAAACCAGTAAACATAATTTTTCTCCTGATTTTTAATTTTTATTTCTAAAATGATAGTAGTTCAGTTTAAAAGTGATAGAAAATTAGTCGTATATAGTCAATCTACTAACTATAATTTTTGTAAAAATTCCATTCCAACATTTTCACCATAAACATTATATTTTACGTCAAAAACGATGGATTCATTCATATTTTTCTTATCAAATCCAGCAATAAAAGATTTTTCCTTCAATATCACCTAAAATTTTATTAGTGAAAAATTTCTCCAGCATCAATAACATCTTCTTCAAATGCCTGTGAAATAAAGATTGACCACCTTCAGCAAAATTGAGTCAATTCCTAATGTTTCCAATTTTTTCAAGAATTTCTTTAAAGCTGAATTTTTGTACCATTTAAAAATACAAATTTAACCTTGTTATTTTCAGAAAAATCTAACTGCTTTTTCAGAATTTTTATTTTTCTGATGTAATAATTATTGTTTTTTCATCAATATTTTCTTAATAACAGTATAATCTTTTTCAGTCTTTTAAATGCGGATCAATAATTATTCTGTATGGATTTACACCGTTTTCAATTCTCGCAGTAAGGCTTGGATTGTCAGCTAAAACAGTGTTTATACCCAACCATTATTCCCATAAATTTATTTCGATAAAAATTGCACTTTTTCAGTGCAAACTTCGTTTCGTAATCCATTTGGAATTGCTCTGTTTTTGTAGCAATTTTTCCATCTAGAGTAATCGCACATTTTAAGAATAAATATAGTAATTTTGTCAGAATATATTTGACACTTGATTTATTTTTGTCGCATTCTTCTTCAAAACATTTTCAGTAACTTCAATTCCAGCATTTTCAATATTTGTATACCTTTTCCAGCTACTTTTGGATTTGGATCAGATGATCCAATAACACATCTTTTAGTCCCAAATTTTACAATTTTTCTGCACAAAGGCGGTGTTTTTCCATAATGCGAGCAAGGTTCCAATGTAACATAAATCGTTGCATCTGACAAATCTTTAGAATTTTTGAAGCTTTCGTCCAAAGGCGTAAACTTCGGCGTGAGGTCCTCAAAATACTTTGTGATAGCCAGTTCCAATAACTTTTTCCATCTTGAACGACAACAGCTCCAACCATTGGATTGGGATTTACTGACTCAGCCCCTTTTTGCCAGCTCAATTGCCATTTCATATATTTTTCATCAATATTTTCATTCATTTTATTTTCCTTTATTAATTCATAACTTATGTCAATTAATTTCTATAATCTCATTTTTGTCAATATTTTCGAAAGTTCTATAGAAATCCAATTTTATTCCAAAATGCAAAATAACTTGAAATTGCAGAAAATAAATATTACGGATTTATATCATATTTTTCTTTATATAATCTAGACATTTTCTTTTATCATAAAAATTCATCTCCATCTATGAATTAGGCATCTAAATTATTATCCAATCTCTTTTTATTAAATTAATCATTTCGATTGCAGAAAATGCAGCATCTGCCCCTTTATTTCAGCTTTTGTTCCAGCTCTTTCAATAGCTTCTTCAATATTGTTTGTAGTTAAAACTCCAAAAATTACAGGTAATTCACTTTGTAATGAAAATTTTGGAGCAACTCCTTTTGAAACTTCTGCACAGACATAGTCAAAGTGTGGTGTAGAACCTTTTATAACAGCTCCAAGAGTAATTATTGCATCATATTTTTGTGTATTTGCTAATTTTTGCAATTAATGGTATTTCAAAAGCTCCTGGAACCCAGGCAATATCAATATTTTTCTTCAGAAACATCATTTCTTTTCAATACATCCAAAGCTCCCTCAACTCAATTTGGAAGTAATAAACTCGTTAAATCTTCCAGCCACAATAACTATTCTTACATCTCTTCCATCAAATTTTTCCTTCAAAAAGTTCTCATTTTCAAATCATCCTCTCGTTATTTATATTTTAATTTCTCTTTTAAAAACTATCATAACTTATGAGTCTAGTTTCAAAGAGGTTTGACGTTAAAATTAAAAATAAAAATTTAAAAGTATTATTTTCTAATAAAATAAAAAGCCAAGAACGTTATGATTCAAGGCTTTTTAATATTTAAAAGGTAGATGATATACAATATAATAACTGACTCTGAATATATCAAAATTATTCAAAATACGCATATAAAATACAATAAAAATTGAAAAACATTTTAAATAGCCAACAATTTCACTTCTACCATCTAGACTATAACTATCGGTACTGGAATCACACCAGTTCATGTCGTTTTTCATTTTTATTTAAAATAAAACAACTCGTGGACTTTACCACCGGTCGGGAAATTTCGCCCTGCCCTGAAGCTTTTAAATTTATTTCTAAATTAATAATATCACTTTTTACTATAATTACAAGTACTTTTTCAAAATAATGTAAAATTTTTAGGATCATTTTTATTGACAAAAGTTTAAAACATAAGGTATTATTATATAAATTAAAATAAAATGAATAAATATAAAAATATTTATATAGAATAAATTTTTATTAATTAAAATAATAATAAGATAATAGGAGGCAAAAATGAGAAAAATACTGAAAATACTAATTTTTATAGTATTTATGAGCTTGCAGTAACAGTAAAGCGAAGAGTTGAAAGAAAACAGGAATACAAATGAACAAATGGCACAAATTCAGACAAGTTTCTAAAAATGCAAAAAGCTGTACAGAGCTAAGGAAAGTACAGTATTAATGCTGAAAAAGAATAGAATTGAAAAATAAAGATTGGAAGAGATAAACTGCATTGCAAATTACAAAAATGTAAAAATTCTTGATTTACGCTGGAATAAAATAAAAGACATAAAACCACTGAAAAACCTAAAGAAGTGGAAGTATTGAAAATAAATTTTCAATCAGATAGAAGACATAAAAGCCTTTATTAAATTTAACAAATCTAAAGGAACTATGGATACATAATAATAAAATAAACGATATTAGGGGATTGGAAAAATTAACAAAAGCTCGAACATCTAGATGTAAGTTTTAATCCGTTAAAAATGGAGTTGAGGAAATTTCTGATTGAAAAACTTAAAAAGACTGGAATTACGTGAAGTTCAAAAGGAAATAGTAGATTATGTATGAAAATTATCGTAATTTTCATGATTCCTGAAAAATATTTATTGAGCAAAGATACCCGGAACTTACTGCAAAGAGAGAAAATGTAGCAAAAATATCCTAATTTTTCAGAATTTGAGAACAAAATAAACGGCTTTTGAAAACAGTAAAGATTGTAAAGAACTTTCTACAGGAAATTGACTGGATAAACTTCAAAAGAAGTTTACAAGATAGTTGATGAATATAATAAAAATTCTAAAAGAAGCAGATGATAAAAGTGGAGGGAGCAGCTACAAATAATGTTTACTCAATATACACTCTTACTTATCCTTTTGCCTATGCAGGACAATCAAATAGTGAAACTATTTTACGAAAAATGGAAAAATGATTGTAAAAGATATAGTAAATTTAAATTCACAATTGGAAAGTATCGATGGAAACAATCTGTTTTTTTATCAATAGTTGCAGCAAGTGGAGGGACAAATTATGCAATAACGGATATGAAAAGTGAACAGATGTGGAGGGAAGAATTTAGAGATTTTGGACTAATATCACCTAAGAGAACAGGTAAAATTTTTATAACAACTCAAAAGGAAAATGTTGTTAATGTGAGAAAAACCATGGTTCAGACAGTTCCATAATTCATAAATTAGCGAATAATGTTGCAGTTAGGAAATTTCAAGTGAAGAAGGCTGGAAATATGTGTATTTTTATAATAAAGAGGGGATATTATGAAAGGTACTATATACATAAGAGCCAGTTAAAATAGTTTATGAAAAAGTAATTATAAATAAGAGTTTTAAGATAAAAGAGAGGGGATGTGATAGTTTCATTATGAATTGATAAAAGTTAATTTTAGAAAATTATAGAATTTAAAAGGGGAAATTGATTGTGGTAAACAGGAAATTTAATAGGGTAGATATTAGGGATAGTGTGGTTGAATTTTTGAAAAATTAGCTAAGCTGGAAAGTGGAGGAAAATATGATTTAGCAGACCAAAAATACTATATTGGAAAATATCAAATAGGAACAGATGTTTCTGATGGATATGGGATGGCTTCCAAAAGGATCAACTTGGGCAAATGCAGATTTATTGGTGAAGGTGCAACCAAGTGGAAATTAACAGGTAAAACGTAGTTTTTAAATACACCTGCGACTCAGGATGAAGTTATAATGCGTTCTGTAAAAGATGAGATGGGCAACTATGAAAAACATAGGATAAAATTTGTAAAAATATAGCAGTTCCTAAAAATGCAGTTTATAAAGCGTCCAGGAAAAGTAACGGTTTCTGAAAAAATAGTAAATGAAACAATTATGAAAACGAAAGTATGGATATAAAGCAGAAGATTTGAGGGGAAAAAGTTTTTGCTTACATCATCATCGGGATGATGGCGGCATCACATTATGTGGGCAAGGTGCGATGTCTAATGCTTTAGAGAATAACTTTTAAAGGTGTTTGGGGGAATACCAGTAGATGGAAATGCCATGCCTTCTTACTTTATGCTGAAAATTTAGCTGGACATGACTTATCAGTAATTATTGGATTCAAGGATAATTGTGAAGTTGGACATAAAGTTGTGGAGAAAAATCATACTCAGACTGATAACTAAAAATATAAATAAACAGGCTGTAACTCAGCGACCTAAAACTCATGTTTCAAATAATTTCACAAAATAGTACAAATCAACACTCGAATACTGTAAAACTAGAAAATGCTGAAAATGACAGCAAAAGCAGGAGTATATACATTTAATGGGCAGAGATTTGAGGAAGTCTGGGATAGTGAAGAATATAAAAAGGATAAGAGATGAAAATAGAAAAGCTCCTGAATTAGCTTTTTGTAAATCCTGAAGAAGCTATTTTGAAGAGGTTGCAGGCTAAATTTCAAGATGAAAATCTTTATAATCAGGATTATGTAAAATATTTGGAAACTAAGACTGGAAAAAGGTGCTGGAAGAAAATAAGGAAGATATAAATGTTATTTTGAAAATGTATGATGAGGGCAACCAAAGATAACGGGAATATTGGAAATGTGATAAGACAGCATGGGTTTGATGTCTTGAGGGAAAGAGGAGAATAATGAAGTTTTACGGATACAGGATATAGTTTATTATATTTATTCGTACCTATTCCAAATAAAACTAGCATAGAGTCGCTGGAATACGTGCTTAGCCAATATTCAGCAAAATATGTGAAATTTCCTGATAAAAAGCCTGTAAATAAATTTAAGAAGCAAAATGATTATGTGGATAAAATACAAGGTGTGATTCAGATACATGTGAAAGATGAGGAAGTTAAGATTGAAAAATCAATTACCTGAAAAATATGATAAATACATGCAAGGAATAAAGGATATTGACGAAATTGTTATAAAAGTTAGTAAAAACAGCCATCAGAATTGCAAAAAAGACAAGATGTGAAAATTTGATACGAGAACTTGGAGAAAAATGAGTTGGAATATGAAAAAAACTTATTTGATGGATGAAAACGGGGTTAGGCAATTTCCTTTGTCAAGAAGGCTGATTGACAATATAATAATTGAATTTTTGAAGGTTCAGACTGGATTTAAGGAAGAAAATGAAATTAAGTATTTTGATAATCATAAATATAGAGATAGTAACATAGTGAGAAATTACTTGTTATGGTATATAAAAAAACACAAGGAATAGATTTGCCTTCAAAAAGCGAAATGGGGACTATTTGACAGACTTGAAAAATTGGAAAAGATATAAGAGTGACAACTGTTCTTAATGACTGGATAACTTCAAAATCAGCTATAAAGGTAAGAAATATAGAGAAATAAGTAATCTGATAGATGAAGTCTATGAAAATTACAGGATAATTCAGATTTTGAGAAAGATAAAAGTATTATTCAGGCTTTATTTAAGGATATGAGGAGTTGCGAGATTATGCTGCAAATATTGATTCTATGGACTTGTATTCTTTTTATAAATCATTTTATGATTTGCAAAAATGTTATAAATCCTACTGGAGAATTGTTTGTAAATACTAACTGCATGTTAAGGTGTACGCTTGGAAAAGGATATAAAGCAGGTTAATAATAAATGAAGATAGAGTTATGCTTAGAGGAGCAAAACAGGCAAATATAAATGATACAAATATTCAGCCTTTTAAATCATGTAGTGCTATCGGGATTTGTCAGCCAGCATTAATAGGAACATGGGAGAAAAATACAGATGTGAAAGTAAGAGACAAGCCTGCATTGCTGGATATTTCGACTATACAATGTATGCACGGTGGAATAATAAGTATTGATGATGCTGGACAAAAAGAAGTAGGAACGGCTCTTACCAAAACGGAAGAAGTTAAGGAAGCTGAGAGAGATGCAGATTGTCAATATAAGCTGTTAATAAATATTTGTAGCGATATAAATAATAATTTTATGCAGACACAGCTGAAAAAGAGGCACAGAAATATGCTAAATGGAAAAATATAAAGCTGGGGTAGTGGACAATATGCGTTCTTACTTTTGCAAAGATGTAAAAATATGCTTGGAATGAGAAAAATTAACTGATTCCGAAAAAGAAAGATAAAAGAAAAATTTCTATAACGAAAAATAAGGCAAAAATGCAAATTGCAAATCAGGAAGTTACTTCAGAAAAGGAAAAATATTTAAGGCAAAGGATATTTTCTGCTTTTAAAGAAAGCATATAAAGAACAAAACAAAAATCAGCACCTAAATTTGATACAAAAGGAGTGGTAAAAAAATCATGGATTAAGCCTATGTGATTATGAAAGAAAAATTTTTATTCTGCAAAAATGCTTCCAGTAATAACTTATGGTTATTTAATGCGAGCTGAAATCTAACTATAACAGAAAAATGCAAAAATTGATTGAATCAGAATTAAATAGTGATATAAACACTCACAAATACAGGACAAATAAAATTACAAAACTACAAAATACAAAAATAATGTAAAGACAGAGCAAAAACAGTTCAAAACAAAGAATAAAAATCATCAGATGTATCAAATTGGATTGGAATAGGGAAAAATGCTTTACTATCTACAAAACACGCTCCAACTGCAAATGATATTTTAAATGGAATAAGAAAAATGGGAGAAGTGTGGCAGTATATCCGTTTAGTCAAGGAGGTGGGATGGGACTCATAGTTCATGAAATGGAATGTAAATTCTAATAATTTTGCAAAGGAATTGTGATATAGTTGTGATGGTGTTTAGGTTGATGTGAAGAGAAATAATTCGGTAATTCAAAATGAGAATAATGAATTTGAATAAAATATTTTCAATTAAAAAATAATTCAGATAATTTAAATAATGTATAAAGAACAGGAACAGTTATTAAAATGTTGAAAAAATAGAAAAAACGTGTATAAAATAGATAATTGTTCGCATAAGATTGGAGGAAGAGCACCATGGATAAAAGTTGCGGAAGAAGAAATGAAAAATATAAAGGACAAAAAGAATCTAGTCGAAGTTTATATAATAGAATACAAAACATATTTTTGTAGAATTTTGGGACAGATAAAAACCCACTGAAATTGCATGGTGCGCATTTATATATTGCATAAAACATGTGATATAAAATTCATCTTATCCTTCTGTTGGAGGATACGACTGGGGTGCACCAAGACCAGGATTACCAAAAGAGGATGTTTTGAAGGTGTTAAAAACTAAACCTTTGTAGGAGCTATAGAATTTTTAAATTTGAAATGGATATATGTGTAACTATATTAGTTGGAAAAAGAAAAAATGGAATGTATGTATTTTTAGGTGAAATCAAAACAATGAACTTAATAAAACCTTTTGAGCCAAGTAGAATTGATTATTTTATGAAGCCTAAAGTTATACAGTAAAACCAGAAGAACGAGAACTGCTCAATAATTACAGATTCACAAAATACGAGGTACGTGGGATAGGAAGATGATAAGAGTGTTGAGTACTATGAATAATACGTACTGACTTTCGATTTTCATGTTGTTAGTGAAATAGCAACGTTGTTTAATAGTGTTAAATATGGAAAATACAGACCGCACGTGCAGTAGGATGTTTTTGATGACATTGAATGATAGACACGAGCTGCATCACTTAAGAATATTGATAATATTAATAAAGTCGAAAAGTAAAATTATACATTAGAAAAATATGATGAGGATATTTTAAAAATATAGAGAATATTTTGATGATACTAAAATAATAATGAGTTTTTGAAAAACTTAATTTACTTTAAAATTATAAAATTAATTGGATAATTTAAATTATGATAAAAAAATTTAAGAAACTGTAAAGTTAAAGGTGGTGATTACAGTTGTTCAATTCAGATAACAAAAATCCTGAAAATTTAGGATATGTGTGGAGATGTATATGGACCGTTATATGTTCATCTGAATATGATTCGATGGGCAGATTTGAAGAAATTTATTTGAAAAAGTAGGTGAAATATTATATATTAGATTTATTAATTTCATAATTTTGTTTTTTTTTTTTTGTTTGTTTTTAAATATAATATTGACAAAATTCAAATTTTATTGTGTATTATTATAATAATTAAAATAATTAAGAAATATAAAGAGGAAAATAAAGTTATTTGAAATATCGTATAAAATTAATTTAAATGGATTAAAAGTTGATTACAGTAATTAATTTTTATATGATTCTAAGAATAATAAAGGAATATAGAATAAGAATGTTATAAATCAGACTAATCGAACGATTTTATTTGAGAAATTAATCCGGAGAAAATGGATATTTTAACGCTTATTAATGATGCGAGGGATATGGATTCACTGGATGATGAGAATGTTATTGAGATTAACAGGCATCTTTTGGTTGGGAGCTTTGAGGGTTTTGGAAAAATTTGATCCAAAGGTGTACAGTTATTTTTGATGCGGAAGTCAGAGCATTAAGTATATTTTGAAAAAGCCGGAAGGAGTACTGAGGGATCTTGTGACAGAAATTAAGATTAATAATGGGAATACGTTTTTAAGATGCTTAGTACTTTGATTGAGGCTAGAAAGTCACAAGGTAACAGGAATATGGATTTTAAGTTTGAAAATATTTTGGAGTTAATTTCGCCGAAAAAGGTTATCGAGGATATTAAAGCAGACGAGAAAAGAGTTGCGTATATTTATCAAAATACGAAGAACTGGATGATGAGAATCCTAAAAACTGGAATTGGGAGATAAACTTAACTCAAAATTTGAGGAAGCTTCAGAAAATTACAGCAATGTGCTTGGAATGTTGCCACTTGCGATTGAAGACATAAAAACTCGGCTTTTAATCGGAAGTGATACGAAATAATTTTTAAAGTCAGAGAAAATAAAAGCTTGGAATGCTTCAAGTGGGAGAAAAAGGAGAGCTTGAAGTAATTGGTATAAACAGGAAAAATCAGACAGCTCTTGCAATGATTGAAGAAAAATACAACAGCTTTAGTTGAGGCTTTTAGAGATGACTATGAAAATGTGACCGATGAGCCAAATAAATATATTAGTGATTTGGTTGTCAGAACATTTGTACCGCTTGCAAAGACATTTGTGGATGTTGATCCTGAGCAGGAAGTTGAAAATTATAACAATTATTTGGCATTTTATAAATCAGCACAGGAGGATTTTATAAAAAAATTGCAAAACCTCTGATTGAGAAAATATTAGGTGTGAAAATGTTTTTTGAGCAGTATGATGTGAGAATGGGGCTTATGAAACCAACGCTTTTGATTACAAATGTAAAGCCTGAAATGATTGTAAAGGCTGGAAATAAGGATAAATTGAGGCATTTTTGAACACAACTAATGAAAAGAATGATTTTGACAATACAGTATGGTTTGGAATTTATCCAAATGTTGATTTGGAGATGAAAAATCTGAGAAAAAGTTCGTGAAAGATTTATGAGGGAGCAAAAAAAGATGAAAAACTGAGAAAAATACAGTTGAAGTTTTGACAAATTTAATGACTGTGCTGGCAGAATATAGAGTTCAAGTATTTTTTTAATTTTGAAGGGTAAAGCCTGAAACTTCGTTTGACAATCTTGCTACAATGGTGTGGATAAATATATTGAAAAGACTCAAATGTTGGAAAATCAAAAATATTCTGAATATTTAATACCAGTAATTCCTAATTTTACTATAATTCCAAAAGGATAAATCAGGTGTTATGCTGGATTATAAAATGAAATTTGAAGAAGAAACAGGGAGTATCACTTTCAAAAGAACAGGAAGATTTGTTAAAATTTTGGATAGAAGGTGTGTATGTTGATGCGGCTTATGTGTGCTGGGATAATTGGTGCCACACAATGTCCAAATTATCTAAAGGAAAGGTTTGCAAACGTATCACGCAATATCCAGGAGTACGTTTTGACATTGAAGAAAAAGACAATTCTTATCATGCAAAAACAACAATGTCTAAGGAAATATCAGGATTTACAAATACAATAAAGATAGAATAAATCAGTTTTAACTATGGATTTGTATTTTCATCAGATAATGCAAATGTGGCACGTGAAAAAATACGGAATATAGTTGTTTATAAAGGCAAGAACTTTGTTAAAAAAATCTGGATGGAGGCTATGAGCCGCTTTATAAGACGCTACAACGACGTATATTGAAAGAACATTGAGATTTACAACGACAGACTTTAAAGGAAGATAAGTTAAATATGTTTTTCAGTACAAATCCTGAAAGTCAAAAAATCAATTTGGTTAAAAGATACAAAAATTTGTAAATGGAATTATGCAAAAAGGGAGATGACTTATCTCATATAATTGATGTGGATAATGGTATTTGTCAGTTAAATATAACTTTTTGCAGGAAATTTGAAAAAAATTTACAAATTAAATAGTAAAATTTTTCGTTTAAAAATATTTTTTGAATTAAAAATTATTTAAGGGAATAAACCCCCTTTGTTTATAAATATTGTTTTTTATGGGATATGAGAAAAGATGATTGAGAATAAATATCCAATATTTGGGCATGGGCAGGTGATAAATAAGGAAGCGCTTGATTTGTTGAGGATAATCCCTGCAGAATTGACGGATTTATTATACTTAGATAAAAAGATGGGATAATTTCAGGGATTTGATCTTGTTACGAATTTAGAAGAGAAAGCAAAGTGACTGTAACAAAAGGAATTGTTAAAATGTGGGAGAAAAATTTTTGGATGAACGAAGATTATAAATTTGATATGCCTGAAATTGAGAATAGATATATTTTGAAATTAAATTTATTTTCAGATATTGAAGAAAAGGAAAATTTTATATTAGAAGTGCTGATTTTTTCTTAGAAAGTTTTAGATATTGAAGCGAATAATAGTAAAAAAATGCTGAGATGAAAAATAAAATTATAAATGATTTGGAAGTTCAGGAAGAAGTTAATAATGAAACGAAGAGAAATTTGGGAAAAATAAAAATTGAGAAATTGAAATAACACGGTTTATTACTAGAATTGGAGCAGAACTTAGAAATGACTATAATAATTTTAGAGATTTAAGACGGGATTTTAACTTGCTGGAACTTATAAATACAAAAATATTCTTCAAAACACAAATTGGGAACACTTCATCCTAAAATTTTTGGAAATTATTTGGGAAAGAGGCTTCAAAAAGGAGAATTTAGATATTTATGATGTAAATTTTTTATGTAAATTGTTTAAATGGAAAGTGTGGAAAGAGATGTTATAACTGCTTATATTAATTTAAAATTACAAATGGAAAATGAAAATTATACGAATGAGGAACTTTATCAGTATTTAGTCAAAAATTTTTGGATAATTTGGGGAAAAAGATAGGAAAATTACCGAGAAAAAGAGGGTTATTCCTAGAAAAATAACGATTGAATAGAAGAAATTTATATTTTTGAATATAGAAAATACAGAAAGAAATAATGAAAACACTAAAAGTTCAGTAAAAAGTTACAAATATTTGTATAGGCAAGAGTAATTGATTTTTAAAAACTTTTAAAACTGAGCAAGTTATGACTGTTACTCAAACCCTTAAATTTATATAATTTTTTGCAGTTTAATTTTAAATGAGGTTTTGATATAAATCTTTTAAATGAGAAAATCTAAAAATCACCCAAAAAGTTTTTGAAATTAAAGCTGTAAGAATTTTTGTTAATAGATCAAATTAAATTTGAGAATTAATCTACTGTAAATAGAAATTGGCTTCCTGCATATAGTCCTAATTTATTTTTGTTTAGTTTAAATGTGTAGTTACCATCTGTTAGGCTGTCATTCTTTTTCATTGAAAAGTTAGGTTTTTTTAGTATCAACTTGCATTCCATTTTCTGATTCGCCCTTGTAAGTTATTTTATACTGGTTGTTTTGTTTAGAAAATACTAAAACTCTATCTTCCATTGGAATTTCTTTACCAATAAGTTTATCTACGTGCTGTAAAGTTTTACTAGTTTTTACTTTTTCATCTTTTACTTGTGAAGGTGGTTGAATATTGGCGCTTTCGTTGATATTTTCTGTAGTTTTGTTTGCGGCTTCTGCAGTTTCTGCGGCTGATTGGGCTGTTGCTGGAGTGGCGGCAGTATTTTCTTGAGAATTATTGCTGCTATTTGTGGCGGTGCTGTCTGCACTTTGTTGTTCAATTTGGATTTCATCTTGATCTTCATCTTGTTTTGCTTCTTTTTTTCCACAGCTGATTATAGCAAAAATTGCTAAACATCCTAATAACATGTATTTTTTTAGATTCATAAATTATCACTTCCTTTTAATTAAATTTTTATTTTGTAATTGATTTAAAGTAATTATTATGATTATATTTTATATTGTTTTTTAGCAAAAATTACAAGAGTTTTATTATAATAAAAATTATAAATTTAAAAATTTAAAAAAATTTCTTAAAAGAGAGCAGCTGATTTATTTTTAGACAGATTTTAGTATATTTCTCAAATAAATTCTTAAAAAGCAAGTGAACTACTCCCGCTTTTTAGAAGTGGGAGCTTCTTGGAAGTATCTGCTTTTGTTAGCCAAATATATTTACTAAGCTCTTCGGGTAGTTCCTACCCTGTCTTTTTATTTTCCTAATATTTCAACATCAATTTTTCCAATGTTTTTTTATATTCAGTGCCGCATTGTAATCTCTATCAATTTCAATCCCACAGCACTCACATCTATAAATTCTTTCTGATAATTTCAATTTTTCTTTAACGTTTCCACATTTACTGCAAGTTTTCGATGACGGAAACCATTTATCTATCTTCAAAAACTGTTTCCCTAAAAACATCAGTTTATACTCAAGCATTCTCAAAAACATTCCCCATCCATTATCTCCTACACTTTTACCAAAATTTAATGACTGGCTCATCCCTTTCATATTCAAATCCTCAACAACTACAGCATTATACGCTTCAGACAATTTTTTTGATAATTTATGCAGAAAATCTTTTCGACAATTTTTAATATACTCATGCAACTTTGATATTTTTCGCTTTTTGTCTATACCAATTCTTAGAAAAATTTCACTTTTTCTTGATAATGATTTTCTGTAATTCTTTCAATTTTTTTCTCCAACATCCTAAAATATTTTTGGATAATCAGCCCTTTGGTTTTCAGAACTGACAAATAATTCAGACATTGAAAAAAATCAAGTCCAATCACTTTATCATTACTTGGCATTTTTTGAATTTCTTTTTCAAATTCTGTCAAAACAGAAACATAGTAATTTCCATTACTATTTGTCAATGTTACCGACTTTATTCTATAATCCTTTTGGTATTTCTCTATGATATTTTAATTTTATTCTTTTCAATTTTGGCAAAGACCAAATATTTATTCTCCTCAATTCGTATCGAATTGTTCACACAATTTGTCGTGTAACTTTTAACATTATTCTTTTTAGATTTGAACCTTGGAAACTTCGCTCTCTTCTGAAAAAAATTCGTAAACGATCGTCTCACATTCAATTGAGCATTTGAAAGTGCCAAAGCTGTCCACTTCCTTTAAAAAAATTGATTTTCACTTTTCAAACTGGCAGGTGTAACTATTTTTATTTTTCCAGTTTCTTCATAAAATTTATTCGCAGTGTACAAAATCGTATTGTAAACAAAACGAATACATCCAAAAGTCTTATTTATCAACAATTCTTGCTCCTTATTTGGATAAATTCTGTATTTGAATGCTAAATTATATTTCATAAAATTACACCCTTTTTGATTTTTGAATATTATTTTTTTAATTATTTTTCTTTGATATTTTATATAAAAATTGTATCATGGATATGTCCTTTTTTTCAATTTTTTACAAAAAGCAATTCATCTCCCACTTGTAGAAGTCGGAGACTTCTTGCTATCTTTTGTTAAAAATTGAGAAAAAAAGACTATTATTTTTTTGAAAAATATGATATAATACTTATAGATAACCAAAAGCAAGAAGTAAGTGTAACAAAAATAGATATTTGTAACAGTAACAAGTTGTTTGAGGTATTAAAATTTTAGGAGGTAATACTTTGTTAGGTAAAGTAAAATGGTTTAACGAAAAAAAAGGATTTGGATTTATTTCAGGAGAAGATGGAAATGATTATTTCTTACATTTCTCAAAAATTAATAAAGAAGGATTCAAAACAGTTAACGAAGGTGAAGAAGTAAGTTTTGATGTAGAAGAAGGACCAAAAGGACCTCAAGCAACAAATGTAATTTCTCAATAATCGATTAATTAATTTTGTGTAAAAAAGGCTGTTTCAAAATGGTAAATTTTGGGATGGCTTTTTTCTTTATTTTGGATACAATATATGAAAGCGAGGAAATATTATGTTGGTAGATTATCATATGCACTTTGAATATGGAAGTTATGATGAGGATTATGTAAATCCTTTTTTTGAAAAGGCAAAGGAAATGGGGCTGACAGAAATAGGGATTACAGAGCATACCCATGGATTTAAGGAATTTAAGGATTTATATTATGATGAGCTGATTTTGGATGATAGTGAAACTGGGAATTTTCAGAAAAAATGGCTTGAGCAGAAAACTAAATTTGTACATACATTGGATGAATACAGAGATTTTATAGATAAATTAAAAATCAAAGGGGATATCCAGTAAAAATTTGGAATAGAAGTTTGTAATTTCAGAAATCAGGAAAAAGTTAAGGAAATATTGTCTAAATATGACTTTGACTATTTAATCGTTTCAATCCATTTTATTAAAGGCTGGGGATTTGATTTTAGCGCCTTGAAGCATAAATTTACAGATGGAGATTTGGTGCAAATTTGGAAGGATTATGCAAAAAGAGATTG